>Ga0160502_100680_pt1 | contig 15272 bp, 14 predicted proteins | sample DIDnMG_14_FD_108237 | JGI IMG/M metagenome (GOLD analysis project Ga0160502, IMG submission 108237) | Enriched soil microbial communities from UW Madison campus, WI, USA - DID2933_E24_Xylan MG | ecosystem: Environmental > Terrestrial > Soil > Unclassified | place: USA: Madison, Wisconsin... | reverse complement strand
AGAATATCCAACGTAAGAGCCAGTCATTGAAGAAATCATAGTATTGATTCCAATTAATTCGCCTCTCGCATTTACTAACGCTCCACCGCTATTGCCTGGATTTACTGCAGCATCTGTTTGAATGAAAGACTGAATTCCGCTTTGGTCTAAATTTCTGGCTTTCGCCGAAACAATTCCTGCAGTTACAGTTGAAGTTAAATTATAAGGATTTCCAACAGCTAATACCCATTCTCCAACTTTTACATTGTCAGAGTTTGCAAAAGCAGTATAAGGAAGTTTTTCATCGGCACTAATTTTCAATAGAGCAATATCCATTTTTGAATCTGTACCAATTAACTTCGCTTTGTATGATTTTTTATTGTTTAAAGTAATTTCAATTTCCGTAGCGTCTTTAATTACGTGATTGTTAGTTACAATGTATCCGTCTTCAGAAATAATTACACCAGAACCAGTTCCTACTTGTTCTTGCTGTTGTTGTCCGCCATATCCGTAGAAAAATTCTAGCATTGGGTTACTTACAGTTCTTCTCGAAACATTTTTTACGTGAACAACGGTATGAATTGTTTTGTCTGCGGCTTCGGTAAAATCTAATGTTTCAGCACCTAAACCAACATTTTTTCCATAAGAGTTAGGGGCAAGAGTTACAACAGAATTTCCTTTTCCAAAAAAAGAATTGTTGCTTTCAAATAATAACTTGTAAGCACCAAGAGTAATAGCACCACTTAATAATGACACTAGAAATAAGGCTGAAAATTTTTTCATATTAAAATATGTAATTAAGTTATTAGAATTTAAGTTCATGTTTTTATTTAACGTAAAATTACTTCAAAAAATTATTTGTAAAAGTGGTTTAACTCTCTTTAACAATGATTAACATTTCATTAATTAATAGTTTGTACTTTTGTATTTCTAACAACTAAAAAATGCAAATAGAATTTTATAAATATCAAGGTACCGGAAACGATTTTGTAATGATTGATAACCGTACAAATTTCTTTCCAAAAGAGGATGTAAAACTTATTGAACGCCTGTGCGACAGACGTTTCGGAATTGGAGCTGACGGATTAATTCTTTTAGAAAATGATTCTGAAACCGATTTTAGAATGGTTTATTACAACTCTGACGGAAACCAAAGTTCGATGTGCGGAAATGGCGGTCGTTGTCTTGTTGCTTTTGCTAATAAATTGGGAGTAATTGATGATAAAACGACTTTCATTGCTACTGACGGATTACATCATGCTTCTGTTAATGCTGATTCAATTGTTTCTTTACAGATGATTGATGTTAATGAAATTCAGAAAAAAGATTCCTATACTTTCCTAAATACAGGTTCGCCTCACCATGTTCAAATTGTAGACGATTTGGAACATTATAACGTAAAAGAAAACGGAGCCGCAATTCGTTACGGAGAATTATATGGAGAAAAAGGAAGCAATATCAATTTTGTTAAAAAAGTAGATAATGATACTTTTTCTTTGAGAACCTACGAAAGAGGCGTTGAAGATGAAACTCTTGCCTGTGGAACTGGAGCTACAGCAGTTGCTATTGCTATGAATGCTATTGGAGAAACAGATAAAACTTCAATTAATTTAAATGTTGAAGGAGGAAAACTTGTCGTTTCTTTTGATAAAGATAATGATGGTTATACAAATGTTTTCCTGACAGGACCTGCAAAATTTGTATTCAAAGGAACAATTGAGATTTAAATCTAAAATCTACAATCAAAAATCTAAAATTGTAAAATGATAACATTAAAAGGCGATTCTATTTATTTGCGTGCGCTTGAACCTCAAGATTTAGAGTTCATTTATTCTATCGAGAATGATGAGAATATCTGGGAAGTTAGCAATACGCAAACTCCTTATAGCCGTTTTTTGATTAAACAATATTTAGAAAATGCTCATCAAGATATTTATGAAGCAAAACAGCTCCGTTTGGCCATCTGTCAAGATGAAGATTTTCCTGCTATTGGATTGATTGATTTGTTCGATTTTGATCCTAGAAATAATAGAGCAGGGATTGGTATTGTAATTCAGAAAGAAGAAAATCAAGGGAAAAACATTGGTTCTGAGGCTTTAGAGCTTTTAATAAAATATTCTTTTTACAATTTAAATCTCCATCAATTGTATGCAAATATTGGCGTACAAAATGTAGCCAGTGTCGCACTTTTTACTAAATTTGGTTTTAAGAAAATCGGAATAAAAAAAGACTGGATTTTGTATCATAACCACTATCAAGATGAAGCAATTTTTCAGTTAATTAATAAACAAATTTAAAATTTAAGCTTTGAGTCTAAAAAAAATAATCACAATAAGTGCCGTAGCCATAATTTCAGTTTTATTGATATATGGTTTTATTTTAGTAAATAAAATTTTTAGTTCTAATACTAAATTTGAAGAGAAAGAAGTATATGTTTACGTGCCTACAGACGCCAGTTATGCCGATGTAAAGAAAATTTTAGCACCTTATGTAAAGAACTTTGACAACTTTGAAATGGTTGCAGAAAAAAGAGATTATCCGCAAAATGTAAAATCGGGTCGTTTTCTTTTAAAGAAAGACATGAACAATATTGACTTAGTTAGAGCGATGCGTTCTAATGTTCCGGTTAAATTAGTTTTTAATAATCAAGAACGTTTAGAGAATTTTGCAGGAAGAATTGGTAAAGAAATTGAAGCTGACAGTTTATCTTTATTGAAAGCCATTAAAGATTCGACTTTCTTAGCGGCAAACGGATTTAATGAAGAAAACGTTTTTGCGATGTTTATTCCAAATACTTATGAAATTTACTGGAATACATCGGCTGAGAAGTTCCGTGATAAAATGATTAAAGAATATCACAATTTCTGGACAGCTGAAAGAATTGAAAAAGCAAAAGCGCAAGGATTAACTCCAGTTCAAGCTACAATTTTAGCATCAATTGTTCATAAAGAATCAGTAAAAAAAGACGAAAGACCTCGTATTGCGGGCGTTTATTTAAACCGTTTACGTTTAGAAATGCCTTTACAAGCAGATCCAACAGTTATTTATGCTTTAAAATTGAGAGATAACGATTTTGATCAAGTTATTAAAAGAGTTTTTTATAATGATTTGGTAATGAGATCTCCATATAATACTTACGTAAATAAAGGACTTCCTCCTGGACCAATTGCAATGCCTGATATTACGGCTTTAGAAGCTGTTTTAAACCCAGAAAAGAACGATTATATCTATTTCTGTGCAAGTGTTGATCGTTTCGGATATCACGAATTTGCTGCGACATTAGCAGAACATAATATAAATGCAAAAAAATATTCAGACTGGATTGCAAGTCAGGGTGTGACAAGATAATTTAGTTTCAAAAAAAAAATAAAAAAACCGAAGTGAATTTTGCTTCGGTTTTTTTTATTTCTAGTTTCGATTCAAAATTCATTTTGGTTTGAAAATTATTAAATTAATATTTTGATCAATTTTTAAGTTGTGAGTAATGAAAATTTAAGCAATTTTTGTCGATAAATTTTATAAAATTTGAAAACTCATTTTCAAAATTGACACAAAAAATATAAATTAATTGTAATCTATTTCTTTCTTTTTAAATGAATTTGCTTAAAATTTATATAAAATTGATTTTTTTTAGACCTCAATTTTCGGTTTTTAAGGTTAAAAAATCATTACCAAAATCTTTCGGAATCCATTACTATATCTGGGATGAAAGCGAATCCTGATTTTTCTTTGAAAATGTTAAAATGCTGGTTTTAAGCATATTTCGAAATTGTCTTATCTTTGCACCGTAGAAATTTCAAGAGAGTGACAGTGTCTTGAAGAAAAACAATTTATGATAAAGAAATGGTATTTTTATGCGAGTTTAGTCGTTATTATTACATTTTTAAGTTTGGGATTTATTCCCTCAAATCACGAAACCAAACCTTGGTTTTTAATTGAAAAAACAGATGGATCAGAATACATTTTTCCATCAAAAGAAAAGAATGATTATCCGAACACCAATGTCCCATTCACAGGAAATCATCTTATAGGATTTAAAGAAGCAGTAGCTTTTAAAGAATCGCAAGGGCAATACAGATTAGTAAATTCCCTTGGTTATATGGGTAAATATCAATTTGGTTCTAAAGCTTTAAGAGCAATCGGAATTAATGATAATAAAGCCTTTTTAAAAGATCCCGCTCTACAAGAAAAAGCTTTTATAGCTTTGTTAGCCAAAAACAAATGGATTTTACGTTACGAAATCGAAAAGTATCAAGGTAAAATCATCAGTGGTATTGAAATTACCGAATCTGGAATTTTAGCTGCAGCGCATTTAGGTGGTGCAGGTTCTGTAAAGAATTTTTTCAAAAACAAAGGAAGCAGACATTTTAGAGATGCTTTCGGGACTTCTTTGAAAAGCTACATGAGAGATTTTGCAGGTTACGATCTTTCTTTTATAGAGGCAGATAGTAATGCAACAGTAAACGACTAAATTAAAAGAGGTTGTTTCACAATTGTGAAACAACCTCTTTTTCTATTGTGTATGTTCTTTATGAGCCAAAATGCTATCTCAAGAAGAACTCTAATAACTGAAAACTGAGACTGCAAACTTAATCTATTAAAGCTTCTAAAATTTTTATAGCAGCTTCACTTATTTTAGTTCCAGGTCCAAAAACTGCCGATGCTCCAGCATCGAACAAGAATTGATAGTCCTGAGACGGAATAACACCGCCTACAATTACCATTATATCTTCGCGTCCATGTTTTTTTAGTTCTTCTATAACTTGCGGAACTAATGTTTTATGACCAGCTGCAAGAGATGAAACTCCCAAAATATGAACGTCATTTTCTACAGCTTGTTTTGCTGCTTCTGCAGGAGTTTGAAATAATGGACCAATATCAACATCAAAACCTACATCGGCATAACCTGTTGCAACTACTTTTGCACCTCGATCGTGACCGTCTTGTCCCATTTTTGCAATCATAATTCTAGGACGTCTTCCTTCTTGTTTAGCAAAAACATCAGCTAGTTGTTTTGCTCGTTCAAAATTTTCGTCATTTTTTATTGCTGCACTGTACACTCCGCTAAAAGATTTGATTTGTGCTTTAAAACGACCAAAGACAGTTTCCAACGCATTACTGATTTCACCTAACGTTGCTCTATTTCTCGCAGCTTCAATTGCAATTTCTAGTAAGTTGCCTTGTCCCGTTTGTGCACAATGGATTAATTTTTCTAGTGAACTATTTACTTTTTCAGAATCTCTTGTTCGTTTTATTTCTTCTAGACGTTCAATTTGCTGTTTACGAACCAATTGATTGTCTACATCTAGAATATCCAACGGATCTTCTTTCTCTAAACGATATTTATTTACGCCAACAATAATATCTTGTCCGCTGTCAATTCTTGCTTGTTTTCTTGCGGCAGCCTCTTCAATTCGAAGTTTCGGAATTCCAGCTTCAATTGCTTTGGTCATTCCGCCAAGTTCTTCAACTTCTTCAATGAGCCTCCAAGTTTTTTCTACGATGTCATTTGTCAGACTTTCAACATAGTAACTTCCAGCCCAAGGATCTACTGTTTTGGTAATTTTGGTTTCCTCTTGAAGAAATATTTGAGTATTTCGAGCAATTCTTGCAGAGAAATCTGTCGGAAGCGCAATTGCCTCATCTAAAGCATTGGTATGCAAAGATTGAGTTCCTCCAAAAACCGCTGCAGAAGCTTCTATACAAGTTCTCGCTACATTATTAAAAGGATCTTGTTCTGTTAAACTCCATCCGCTGGTTTGGCAGTGCGTTCTCAATGCCAAAGATTTGTCACTTTTTGGATTAAACTGCTGTAATAATTTCGCCCAAATCATACGGCCAGCTCTCATTTTGGCAATTTCCATAAAATGATTCATTCCGATTGCCCAAAAGAAAGATAATCTTGGAGCAAAATCGTCAATCGTCATTCCGGTTGATAATCCGGTTCTGATATATTCTAAACCATCGGCTAAAGTGTAAGCTAATTCAATATCGGCTGTTGCTCCAGCTTCCTGCATGTGGTAGCCAGAAATGGAAATGGAATTGAATTTTGGCATTTTTTTGCTTGTAAATTCAAAAATATCTGCGATTATTTTCATCGAAGGAGTAGGAGGATAGATATAGGTATTTCTAACCATAAACTCCTTTAAAATATCGTTTTGAATTGTTCCTGCCAGTTTTTCTGGACTAACGCCTTGTTCTTCTGCAGCAACAATGTAAAAAGCCATAATCGGTAAAACGGCTCCATTCATAGTCATCGAAACGGACATTTCGTCAAGCGGAATCTGATCAAAAAGGACTTTCATATCTTCTACAGAATCAATGGCAACACCTGCTTTTCCAACATCACCAACGACTCTTTCGTGATCTGAATCGTAACCGCGATGCGTTGGTAAGTCAAAAGCAATGGAAAGTCCCTTTTGTCCTGCAGCTAAATTTTTTCTGTAAAAGGCATTACTTTCTTCCGCTGTCGAAAATCCTGCATATTGACGAATAGTCCACGGGCGTCTTACGTACATTGTGGCATAAGGTCCGCGCAAGTTTGGCGCAAAACCTGCTCCGAAATCAATGTGTTCCAAATGCTCAATATCCTGCTCAGAATAGGATTGCTTTATAGCAATTCCTTCAGCAGTGAGAAAGCTATTGGTTTGCTTCTTTTCTCTTTTTTCTGGCTTATCTAACTTAATATGTTGAATGTTCTTTCTCGACATAATTATTTTTTTACAGGCTCAGTTTTAATTTCAGATATTGGAAATGACATTGAATACAGTACCCGTACTATTTTTCCATTTTGTTTTCCCGGAATCCATTTAGGTGAAAGCTTAAGCACACGAATAGATTCCCCACCTGTTCCGTAACCAATGTCACGAAGAATCTTTATTTCCGATAGAGCACCATCTTTCTCTACGACGAAAGTTGCGTAAACCTTTCCTTTTAAGTCTTCTTCATCAGGTATTTGGAAGTTGTTGTTGAAAAACTGATAGAATTTTTCCAATCCTCCAGGAAAGTCAGGTTTTACTTCTATACCAGCTATATTGTAAATCAAATTGTCATCGTCAGGAGTTATTGTAGTTGTATGACTTGGTTCATCTATAGTAAGCGCACCTATGCCACCTTCTTCATCAGCCCAAGGATTGTACATGCCTCTCTTCAGACGACACGGAACAGTTTTTCCTGCCAAGGTTGCTGGAGACCATTTCGGGCTTAATGCCATAACACGTAATGCTTCTTTTTCATTTATAGTTGGTTTTGGATTAATTATCTTAATATCTGTAATTGCACCATTTTTTTGTACCGTAAATTCTACTTGGATATGTTGGGCTCCTTTTTTTTCGGGTGTCCATTGCATATTTTTTTGAACAAAATCAACCCATTCATTCCATCCGCCTGGGAAAACTGGATTGTCTTTAACTTCTTCCTCAGTGTAAATTTTAGCTTGGGCAAGCATTAATTGTGAGCTCACAAGCAAAATAAGTATGGCAATTTTTTTCATATCATTCTTCAGTTTCTAATCTTTCCTGTTCCAGCTTTTCAGCTAATCTCTTTTCGATAATTGGTGTAATTAATGTTTTTCTAGGTTTAATTTTTACAAAGGGAAACAGCTCTAAATCATGTTTCATTCGGTCTTCTTTGTTCGGATATTTATTCGTTCCTAAAAGAATCTCTTTTTTAGAATCGAATAATTCCTGCTCTTTGTTGGCACTTTCTTGAATTTTCTTTTTGATTGTACCATCATTCAAAAGCTTTAAGAAACCTCCGTTCGCTTCAATATCTTTAAATAAGGTCAAGCTTTTCTCTGCCAATTGCATCGTTAAACTTTCAATATAATAACTTCCGTCAGCTGGATTATTTACTTTGTCAAAATAACTTTCATGTTTTAAAATCAAAAGCTGATTTCTCGCAATACGATCGCCAAATTCATTGTCTTTGTGATATAAAGCGTCGTAAGGTAAATTAGCAATCGCATCAGCGCCGCCCAAAATTGCCGACATGCATTCGGTTGTTGTACGCAACATGTTTACGTTGTAATCGTAAATAGTTTTATTTCGTTTTGTTGGCGTTACTAAAAAATGACATTTTATTTTAGAATTGTATTCGGCTGCAATTAAATCAAAAAGCATCCTTAGTGCACGAAGTTTAGCAATTTCGAAGAAATAATTGGTTCCAACTGATATTTGAAAAACAATAGGTTTTGAAAAATCAGAAAAACGATTTAAATATTCGTTTGCATGCGCGAGGCTATAAGCAATTTGCTGTGTAATATTTGCTCCCGAGTTTTGATATAACCCCAGATCTACACTTAGCAGATTTAAATTTGTTGTGTTTTTAAAAAGTATATCTAAAGTTTCAAAGTTATTTTTCTCTGAAGTTGTAAACCAATTTCCATCTTTTGCCAATTGCCCAATTGGATCAAAATTGCAATAGAAAATGGCTTTTTTCTGTATGGAAATCGTATCTAATTTTTTAACGAAATCGATTGAGATAAAATTGAAATTAAAGTAAACGATTTTGTTTTCTAAAGGAAGATTCTCTAGTAATTTTTGAACATCAATTTTATCATTTTCAATTGTAAAACGAATACTTTCTGCGCCTCTTTCTAAAGTATTCAAAGCACGTTCGATAGATTTTTCTACATCGAAAACAAAGATATTTTGGCAGATTTTAAAATCTGAGGCTTGAGTATTTACATTTGCTGCTTTTGTAAATTCATCGCTATGATAAAAAGGTTTTACCTGAATATCCTCCGGAGAATTCCAAATAACAGTCTGATTGTAATCGGCTCCATCTAATTCAAACTGAATTTTTTGTTTCCATTGTTTGGATGAAATCGGATTAAAATCGTCGAATAGGTTAGTGGCCATTGTATTTTGTTTGATTATTCTTTTTCTTGAATCGTGTCTCCTTCAAATTGAATGATATAAATATCCTCACTGTCTTTTTTCATAAAATACTTTTCGCGAGCGTATTTCTCAATTTGTTCAGGATTTTTGAGCTGTTTGATCTGCTCTTGATCTTTTTTGATCTCGTCCTGATAATATTTTTTATTATCCTCAAGTTCATGAATTTGCTCATCTAAAAAGCGATGATCAAAATAGGAGTAATTGTCTAGAAATAACATCCAAACAATAAAAAACAGCAAAACCCAAACGTATTTGTTTCCGAGGTATTTGAACCATTTTCTGTCTTTGTATGGAATTTTAAATTTCATTTTTAAACGAATATTTCTTTTGAGTTATTAGTGTTTTTTAGCCCCGATAGAGCCGGTATCCTTTTTATGGTCTCGTTTCTTTAACGAGACCATAAAAAGATAAAGGCGAAAGCGGGAATCAGCTCCTAATTATTATGGTTTAAATTTACGATAAAAATTATGAAATTCTCTGATTAATTACAGCGCGAACCACATCAATTGCTACCGTATTGTATTTGTCATTCGGGATGATAATGTCTGCAAAAGCTTTAGAAGGCTCTATAAATTGCTCATGCATAGGCTTTAAAGTCGTTTGGTAACGGTTTAAAACTTCATCAATATCACGTCCTCGTTCTGAAATATCTCTTTTTAAGCGACGAATTAATCTTTCGTCAGAATCTGCATGAACAAAAACTTTAATATCAAACATATCTCTCAATTCTGGATTGGTCAAGATTAAAATTCCTTCCACAATCATTACTTTTCTAGGATGTGTCGAAACAGTGTCGTCTGTTCTGTTATGCTGAATAAAAGAATAAACAGGTTGGTCAATTGTTTCACCTGCTTTTAGTGCTTTTAAATGCTTTACCAATAATTCAAAATCAATCGCTCTCGGGTGATCAAAATTGATTAATGCTCTTTCGTCAAAAGACAAATTGGTAGTTTCTTTATAATAAGAATCTTGAGAAATTACCCCAACTTCTGTATGTGGCAATTCGTTCATGATTTGGTGTACTACTGTTGTTTTTCCGCTTCCTGTTCCTCCTGCAATTCCTATAATGAGCATAAAATTTTTGTTTGATATTTGTTTGGCAAAAATAATAATTTAACTGAATTGTATTAAAATATTATGATTTTAAACATATAAGTAACGTAAGTAAAATTAAGCTAGAAAATGTTTAAACAAAATGTTACTTAACTGAAATTATATTGCTTATATGGTGAAAAACATAAAAAAAATCCCGAAAGTAAACCTTCGGGATTTCGTGCAATCAGTATAGTTTTAAAAAAATATTCTGAATTTAGTAAGCACTTGTAATTATTTATTCTTTTTTGCTTTTATCATCATTTCAAGCTGATCCCAAAGTTCTTCTGGAATTGCTTCTAATAAATTGAACTGTCCAGCGCCTTTTAGCCATTCACCACCATCAATCGTGATTACATCTCCGTTTATATAAGATGAAAAATCAGAAACTAAATACGCTGCCAAATTGGCTAATTCTTGGTGATCTCCAACTCTTTTTAATGGCACTTTTTTAGCCATATCGAATTTTTCGGCTAAATCTCCAGGTAATAATCTGTCCCAAGCTCCTTTTGTTGGAAATGGTCCTGGAGCAATTGCGTTAGAGCGAATTCCGTATTTTGCCCATTCTACAGCAAGACTTCTAGTCATTGCCAAAACTCCTGCTTTTGCTGTAGCACTAGGAACAACATAGGCAGATCCAGTCCAAGCGTAAGTTGTAACAATATTTAAAATCGTAGCAGAAGTTTGTTTTGTATCGATCCAGTGTTTTCCAAAAGCCAACGTACAGTTTTTAGAACCTTTAAGCACGATATCTATCACAGTATCAAATGCATTTGCTGATAATCTTTCGGTTGGCGAAATAAAATTTCCTGCAGCATTATTTAAAAGAACATCTACTTTTCCGAAAACTTTTAAAGTTTCCTGAAGCATGTTTTCTACTTCTTCGTAATGACGAACATCACATTGAAGAGGAAGACATTTACCTCCAGTTTGGCTTTCCAGTTCGGCAGCTGTAGTTTTTAACTTTTCTAGATCTCTAGAAGTTATGGCTACTTGAGCTCCTAATTCGAGAAAATATTTGGTCATAGCTTTGCCTAAACCGCTTCCGCCGCCTGTAACGACAATGACTTTGCCTTGTAAAGCATCATCACGTAACATTTTATCTGTGTAGCTCATACTTTTTTCTTTTTTTGCAATATTAGTTAAATAAAATAGGATGCATGCATAATAATGTTATAAAATTTTGAAAAAAATTATATTTCAGATAATTTTTTTGCTGCAGATTCTAATGTGAAGTTATCCTTTGCGAAACAAAAACGAATTAACTTTTGATCTTTATGATCTGAATAAAAAGTTGAAATTGGTATTGCCGCAACTCCGTGATCGATAATAAGGTCTTTACAAAAAGTCACATCGTCTTTGTCTGAAATGTTTGCATAAGAAGCAACTTGAAAATAAGTTCCTTCACAAGGTTTCAATTCGAAACGACTATTTTGAAGCAGTTTCTGAAAATAATCTCGTTTTTCTTGATAGAATTTCCCAAGTAAATTCACATCGACAACCTCAAGATATTCGCTTATGGCAAATTGGGAAATGCTATTTACACTAAAAACCAAAAACTGATGTACTTTTTTAATTTCTTTCATTAAATGTTCTGGCGCAATGGTATAGCCAATTTTCCAGCCTGTTATATGAAATGATTTTCCAAAAGAAGAAACCATCACACAACGGTCTAAAAGGAAATCTTTTGTATGTGCTGAAATATGCTTTTCTTCGAAAGTAATGTATTCGTAAACTTCGTCAGACAAAATGATAATATCTGGATATTTTTCAAGAAGATTTTTTAATTGAACAAAATCATTTTGAGTTAAAATTTTCCCCGTCGGATTATGCGGATTATTGATAATCATCATTCTGGTTTTGGCAGAACAAGCTTTTTCAATTCGTTCCCAATTTGGCGTGTAATCATCATTCAGCGCTACTCGAACTGGTTTTGCTTTACAGAGTAAAACCGGAGATTCATAAGAATCATAACTCGGATCGAGAATAATTACTTCGTCATTATCTTTTACTAAAGCTAAAATTGTGGTAAAAATTCCCTGAGTTGCTCCAGCCGTAACCAAAAGTTCTGTGTCAGGATTTATTGTTCTGTTATAAGAATTCTGGGTTAACGTTGCAATTTTATTCATCAACGGCGGATAACCTGCCATTGGTGTATATTGGTGAACGTTTTCTTTCGCTAATCTCGAAACAATATCTGTTAATCTTTCATCAACAGGAAAATTTGGAAATCCTTGAGAAAGATTTATAGCATTGTATTCGGCTGCCATTTTTGACATTACCGTAAAGATGCTTGTGGTTACGTTTGGAAGTTTACTCATAATAAAGTTTGGTTAGGAAAAAACTTGCGAGTAATTATTTTGGAGAACTATTTATATACATAGGTGCAGAAAAAAGAACTCTAACGGTTTTATTGTTTTGTTTTCCAGGACTCCATTTTGGAGACATTTTTAAAACACGAATTGCTTCCCTTCCTGTTTCGAAACCAATATCTCTCAATATTCTAATGTCGCTTAAAGAACCGTCTTTTTCTATGACAAAAGTGACATAGATTTTTCCTTTTAATTCTGGATTACTTGCAGGAATTTTAAAATTCTTCTCGACAAATTTATTAAATTCAATCATTCCTCCTGGGAAATCAGGTTTGATATCTATTCCGGCAGTATTGTAAACACTGTAATCATCATTAGGAACATCGCCTTCTGGGTAAGCTTTATTAGTAGGTTCGTCAATTGTGAGAACATCGTCAGTTTTTGTTTTTGGAGTTTGAGCAAATATATTTTGTACAAAACAAATCAAAATTAACAGAAGAATTTTTTTCATTATGATGGTTTTAGAGTTAGTTTACATTTTATGAATAATAAAAATCGCAGGACGCTTATCAATATCAACTTTTAACTTTTTCCAATCGGCAACTTTCAATGTTTTGATGAATTCTGTTGGCAAAGTAATATCTGCTGCAATGCAAAGATGAGTTGCAGGGCTTAAAATCTGTAGAAGATCTTCAATCAGTTTGTTATTTCTGTACGGAGTCTCAATGAATAGTTGTGATTGATTTTTGTCATAAGATAATTTCTCAAAATGACGAATTGCCGATTTTTTCTCGTCTTTATCAATTGGCAAATATCCGTTGAAAGTAAAGCTCTGACCATTCATTCCAGAAGCCATCATTGCCAATAGGATAGAAGAAGGTCCAACTAAAGGTACAACTTGAATTCCTTTTTCATGAGCCAACTTTACAATTGCGGCACCTGGATCTGCAACTCCAGGACAGCCAGCTTCACTCATTAATCCCATATTTTTTCCTTCCAACAAAGGCTTGATGAAATCATTATGCTCGCTTGCTTCTGTTCTTTTATTTAAAGTAAAAAGAACCAGCTCAGATTGTTTCTTTTCAGGATAAACTGCTTTTATTGATTTTCTCGCCGTTTTGTCGTTTTCAACAATATAATGGTCGATAACTTCTATCGTTCTTCTAACGGTTTGAGGTAAAACATCCATCGGATCGCTTTCGCCCATTGTAGTTGGAATTAAATATAATTTTCCGAGAAGTTTCATGTGTTTGTTTTTCTTTAAAATTAAAAAATTCAATTATCTCTTTTTTGGAAATAATTGAATCGAATTAGGAGTGTTTTTTAAGTAATTGATCTGCAATAAGATCTGTTACTTCGTCCAGCATTTTGTAAACGTTGTCAAAACCATTTGTTGAACCATAATATGGATCTGGAACATCAACATTTTCATCTGGAAATAATTCGTTTAAAATCAAACGAACTTTGTTTTTATGCTCGGGAGTTTTTGCTAAATGAACAACATCACGAAAATTTGAATTATCCATTACATAGATATAATCAAATTCATCAAAATCAGAAACTTGAATTTGTCTCCCTTTTTGAGCACTGATGTTAATTCCATTTTTTTTAGCGACTTCGATAGAACGTTTGTCTGGACAATGCCCGATATGCCAAGAACCTGTGCCAGCCGAATCGACAAAGAATTTATCTTGAGGCAATTTAGAAGCTAAAATTCCTTCTGCTAAGGGAGATCTACAGATGTTCCCTAAACAAACCATTAAAACTTTTACTGGCATGATTCGCGTTATAGCGTTAGTTTTTTATTGATGTCTTCAACAAACTTTTTAAATTGTTTGTCTGTAGAAACTAAATTATCGACTGTTTTACAAGCGTGAAGAACAGTTGCGTGATCGCGATCTCCAATTTGTGAACCAATATTAGCGAGAGAAGCTTTTGTGAATTTTTTTGCAAAGAACATAGCGAGCTGTCTTGCTTGTACAACGTGCCTCTTTCTAGTCTTAGATTGAAGTGTTTCAATATCCAATTGGAAATAATCTGAAACGATTTTTTGAATATAATCGATTGAGATTTCTCTCTTTACATTTTTAACAAATTTCTCTACAACGCTTTTCGCTAATTCAATCGTAACTTCTTTTTTGTTGAAAGAAGATTGAGCGATTAAGGAAATAATAGCGCCTTCCAATTCTCTAACATTTGATTTAATGTTTCGAGCAACATATTCTAGAATATCTTCTGGCATCTCAACACCATCACGATATAAAATATTTTTTAAGATCGAAATACGAGTTTCGTAATCAGGCTGATGTAATTCTGCAGATAATCCCCATTTGAAACGAGACAATAATCTTTGTTCGATATCCTGCATGTCAACAGGAGCTTTATCTGAAGTTAAGATTACTTGTTTTCCGTTTTGGTGTAAATAGTTAAAAATATGGAAGAATACATCCTGTGTTCCTGATTTTCCAGATAAGAACTGAACGTCGTCAATAATTAAAACATCAATTAATTGGTAAAAGTGAATGAAATCATTACGATTATTCTTTTTTACAGAGTCAATATATTGTTGCGTAAAAATCTCAGCAGAAATATATAAAACGGTCTTTTCCGGATACTTATCTTTTACTTCTACGCCTATAGCATGCGCTAAGTGCGTTTTTCCTAAACCAACTCCTCCAAAAATCAATAAAGGATTAAATGAAGTTCCTCCAGGCTTGTTGGCAACAGCCATACCTGCAGAACGAGCCAAACGGTTTGAATCTCCTTCTAAGAAATTATCAAAACTGTAGTTCGGATTTAACTGAGACTCAATTTTTAAATTTCTAATTCCAGGAATTACAAATGGATTTTTTAGTTCAGGATTTAAGTTTTTAAACGGAGCATCAACCTCTTGCGGTTTCATTGGCACTCTGTTGGAACTTGGCAGCTGCTCGGTAAACGGCTGTTTATTTCCATAAGTGTTCTCCATTTTAATTTTATAGAGTAACTT
>Ga0160502_100675_pt1 | contig 15391 bp, 10 predicted proteins | sample DIDnMG_14_FD_108237 | JGI IMG/M metagenome (GOLD analysis project Ga0160502, IMG submission 108237) | Enriched soil microbial communities from UW Madison campus, WI, USA - DID2933_E24_Xylan MG | ecosystem: Environmental > Terrestrial > Soil > Unclassified | place: USA: Madison, Wisconsin... | reverse complement strand
TTAAACGATAAAAATCAATTTTTTTCTATTATCTCTCATGATTTAAGAGGACCATTAGGTTCATCTGTTTCGCTTTCTGAAATTCTATTGGAAAATATAGAACAATACAGCCGTGAAGAAATTAAGGAAATATCTGAAATGCTTCATGATTCGAATAAAAACATTTATAAATTACTAGAGAATCTGCTGGATTGGTCACGAGTTCAAACGGGAATGATTGCTTTCAATCCTAAAAAACTATTGCTAAATGCCTTGATCCAAGAAAATATTGAATTAAGTAAAAATGTTGCTTTACATAAAAATATAAGAATCTTATTCGAATCTGCTGATCTTATTGAAGCCGAAGTAGACCAAAACATGATTAGCACCATTTTACGTAATTTACTAAGTAATGCAATTAAATTTACCGACAAGAATGGCGAAATTAAAATCAAACTTCAAAAAATAAACCATCAAGTAGAAATTTCCATTACAGATAACGGAATTGGAGTTCCTGAAAATATAAAAGAAAAATTATTCAAAATCAACGGGAAGGTTCTTCAAAAAGGAACAGAAAATGAACTCGGAAGCGGACTCGGATTATTACTTTGTAAAGAATTTGTAAATATTCATGAAGGCGAAATTTGGGTAGAAAGCGAAATAGGAAAAGGAAGTGTTTTTAAATTTACGTTGCCAATAAAAGTTGTTTAAATTATAAAAATTCCAAATCCCAACATAAATTGGAATTTGGAATTTCAAAATTGAACAATTAAAATTTGCAACTATTTCTCAATTGAAACATTTTCATACTCTCTATCTTTTTTCTCTTCTTCATCTCTTTTTAGAGATAAAATGCGAGATAGATTTCCCTTTTTTGTGTTTGTATCTCCAATTAACTTTATTGTTTTTCCTTTTTCTGTTATTTCGATACCAAAATCAACTTCATTATCATACAATTTATATTTAGTAGAATTATCTCCAAATGACAATGTTCCATTTTTTTGATTGTAAATAAATTTATCAGAATAACTGGAGTCAACTAAACTATCGTTTATCATTTCAGCATAATGAAGATTGAAATTATTAGTTTCATATTCATCATAAAGAAATAATATAATATTTTTTCTAATATCCTTAGTTTTAAAAGACACTACTAAAAAATCATCATTATAGGAGAGAATTGTTCTTTCTTGAATAGCAGCATCTGAATCATAATGGTAATAAAAAGGACCATGACGATCTGCGTCTTTGGTATATCTCCCTACCTCCAGTTTATTGTTCTTTACTATATATTCTGTACTTTCATTGTATTCTGCTTCTCTATATGCCGTAATTGTCTTTTTCTTCGCATCTAATTTAATATAGGCAATTGGGTCATCTGTTATTTCCGAAAAGTCCTTACGGTATTCATAGCCCTTTGTAGTGGCTAAATAAAAAATTTGACTATAAAACTCTCGATAACCAATATATCTACCCTCGCAAGCTATATCCATTTTCCCATCAAAATTGAAATCACCGTACCAAATATCTTCATTGTCACCATTGTTATCAGAATAATAAATCCCTGGCAATAAAATTTCTGGTATTTCTTTTTTTGTTTTATTATCAAAAACCTTAACGCCAATAGGTTTATAAAATGTTTCTTCACCTTGATCGTAATCATTTGTGGTGTAAAGTTCTAATGTAATGACTGCATAACGATCTTGGGGAAGTTTAATAATAACATCTGTCCGCTCTTTTTTTTCAGATATACTATCGCTATTATGATTTCCTGATTTTGCTTCTATAGCAACTGGCCAGTTCTTTTTTTTACTTTCTTCTTTTTGACAGGAAAGTGCAATAAAACTTATTAGTAACAATAAAACTATATTTTTCATTTGTAGTCAATTTTAATTTTTTATGTTCTCTGAAAGAACGCTCAAAATTAATCGACAAGATTTTTGAGCTAACGGCGAATAAGACATAAGAATAACAGAATAAGCTTTTTATTATAGAAAAACGCGAGCCAAAAAACATTAAAATAAAGCACAAAAAAAATCCAAATCCCAGTTAATTTGGAATTTGGATTTTTAGTATTGGAATTTTATAAACGTCTAGTCTAATACAAAACTTACACTAACATTTGCTGTAATTTCGATTTCACCAATAGCAAGAGTTTCGTTTGAAGCTCCCATTGAATCTGCTTCTTTCATTCTCATCGCAGCGTACATTGGCTGAGGGTGATAAACTTGCGAATTATCAGAAATTGTAAAAGCTTTACCTACTTTTTGTCCTAATACAGACACATATTCTTCAGCTTTAGTTTTAGCATCTTTCATAGCTAATTTTCTAGCTTCAGATTCGTATTGAGCCATTTTAGATGATTCGAAAGAAACTCTGTCAATTCGGTTAATTCCTTGCTGAACAAGACCTTCCATTAACTCATCGTACTTAGCTAAATCTTTTACTACAATTTCTACCGTTTGTGTAGCGTTATAAGAAGTTCTCTTTTTCTCATAATCGTACTGCGGATTTAAAGCAACTTGTTTTGTTTTAAAATCTGCTGTTGGAATATTCATTTTTTTAATGAATTTCAAAACAGCATCCATCTTTTCGTCGTTTTGTTTTTTAACGTCTTTAGCATTATTCCCTTTTGTTTCAACAGAAGCTGAAATACAAACCTGATCAGGGGCTACTTTTACTTTTCCTTCTCCATTAACATTAATTAGAGGTACTTGTTTGATTTCTTGGCCGTAAGACATAGTCATAAACATGATTGTTAAAAATAATACTAGTTTTTTCATTTTTGTTAAATTTTAATGTTTAATAAAAGCTTTTCAAAAGTTATGCCAGCATTACAATTTCCCCAATTTTGCCATTACAAAAAGTATAACAATCGGAATTGCAAGCAGAATTACCATCATTGTATGGTCTGCAAATAATGAAGGCATTTTTATTAAAGTAATTAAATAACCGCCTATAGCACCTCCAAAGTGCGCCGTGTGTCCAATATTATCATTTTTTGCTTTCATTCCGTAAATTGAGTATAATAAATACAAAATTCCAAAAAGATAAGCCGGTATCGGAATTACAAAAAATATTCCTAGCATCATATTAGGTTCAAGTAAAATCGCCGAATACAAAACTCCAGTTACAGCACCAGAAGCGCCAACGGCACGATAACTGTAATCATTTTTATGAAATAACATTGTAAGAAGACTTCCAAAAATCAAGCTTCCGAAATAGACCAAAACAAAAGAAAACGTTCCGAGCCAATCTAAAACAACTGGTGCAAAAAAGTAGAGTGTCAGCATATTGAATATTAAATGCATCATGTCTACATGCAAAAATCCTGAAGACAACATTCGTAATTGCTCGCCAGAACGAATACTTCCTACATGAAATTCATATTTTCTAAAAAAAGAAAGATCATTAAATCCTTTGTAACTAATAACAGCGTTTGCAACGATAATGCCTGCTAAAATGATATTCATAAATAATAATTATTGTGAATTGTAAATATAATCATTCTTAAAGATAAGTTAGCAAGAAAGCAAAATATCACTCTTTAATCATTTTTCATTTATATTTGTAAAAAAAATTACATGCAATTTATTGTTTATATTTTAGCCTATCCAATACTTTGGCTTATCTCTATATTACCTTTTCGTTTATTTTACTTATTCTCAGATTTTGTATATCTCTTGGTGTACAGAGTAATAGGATATCGTAAAAAAGTGGTTCGTGAGAATCTTGCACTTACATTACCCCAATTAAGTGATTCTGAAAGAAAAGATATCGAAAAGAAATTCTATAAACACATGTGCGATATGTTTTTAGAAATGATCAAGACGATGAGTATGTCTCCTGCGGAAATGGAAAGAAGATTCCAGGTAACCAACATCGATCTTGTGCTTGACTATGCTAAAAAAGGTAAAAGTGTAATACTTGTAGCTTCGCATTATGCAAGTTACGAATGGCTTTTAACTATCAATCCTAAACTTGGATTTCAGGGTGTTGCCGTTTATAAAAAATTAGCGAATCCTTATTTTGATAAATTGGTTCGAAAAATCCGTTCTAAATACAATACAGAAATGATCGAAACCAGAAAAGCAATTCCAACAATGGCACAAAACCAACGTAATGGGGTTTTAAGTCTCTACGGTTTAGCAAGTGATCAATCTCCAAAATTAGATCGAATTTTTCACTCAATGAAATTTCTGGGAATTGAAGTTCCAGTACATACTGGAGCCGAAATGCTGTCTAAAAAATATGATTTAGCTGTAATAATGGTAAAAGTTAAAAAAGTAAAAAGAGGATATTACGAAGCAACTTTTCTTTCGCTTGCTGATAATCCAAAAGATTTTGAAGATTTTGAAATTACAGAAATGTATCTTAAAGAATTAGAAAAACAGATTCTTGAAGCTCCAGAATTTTATTTATGGACACACAAAAGATGGAAACATCGTATTCAATAATTTTAAAATAATACATCAAAAAGTCCGAAAAGCAACTTCTGTTTTTCGGACTTTTTGCTTTAAAATGATCAAAAAAAGCATTTCATAGCCTTCAATAGCAGATTTGATGTGTTTTTGTAAAGATTTTTTTGAATGGATAAAAAAAGGAAACAATTTAAATTTGAAGTTCTCTAATTATCTAAAAAAAACAAAAAAATCATTAACCATGATCAAAAACTCACTATTAACAATTCCGTTACTATTTCTGTTTTTTACTGTTTGTGCTCAAAGTCCAAAACGAGGAATTGCTTATGGAGGTCATTCTAAAGCAGATCTTCTTGCATTAAAATCTGGACTTACTTGGTGGTACAATTGGTCGCCAGAACCTGAAGCAGCTGTAAATCCTGATTACGAATCATTAGGAGTCGAATTTGTCCCAATGGCTTGGGGAAAAGTCAATGATGTGGATGTTCAAGCTTTTATCAATAAAATAAAACCTGGAGCAAAATATCTTCTTGCATTTAACGAACCAAATTTTAACGACGGCGCAAGATTAACACCTCAGGAAGCTGTAAATGCTTGGGTAAATATTGAGAAAATTGCTGCTGCTAAAAATCTTGAAATCATAAGTGCTTCACCAGCATATAATGGTCCAAGTAACTATGGCGGAATTTCAGATCCTGTGGTTTGGCACAACCAGTTTTTTCAGTTATGTCCAACTTGCAAAGTAGATTATATTGCTTTTCATACTTATGATGCTACTGCAGGTTCTGTGATTGGCGTCACCAGTCTTCTGAAAAAATTCAATAGACCACTTTGGATCACTGAATTTGCAAATAGAGTTATTCAAAGTGCTGCGGACAAAACTGCTTTTATGAAAGACATTGTAACCAATTATGAAAACGATCCTGATATCTTTCGTTATTCTTGGTTTTCTGGCAGAGTAAATCCAACTTGGACAGATATGTTAGAAGGACAATTACTAAGTCCTACAAGCGGTGTTTTAAGACCAATTGGTACAGAATATATTAATGTTCCTTACACCACGAAAAAAATGAATGTTCCTGGTCGTGTTACAGCAAACAAACATTACAGAAGAAGAGGAACTGGTTTGCAAGCAACAACAGACTCAAACACTGGGCAAAATGTTTGTTACATTAATGAAGGAGATTGGAACGAATTTATGCTGAATGTTGCCGATGCAGGAACTTACAATCTAACTTTTAGAGTCGCTTCTCCTGTTCTTGATGGAAAGTTTGATATTCTAGTAAACGATGTTGTGGTAAAAGCAGACGAAACTTTTCCGCCAACTGGAGACTGGCAGACTTTTGCTGATAAAGTAGTAAATGGAGTTGCATTGCCAAAAGGAGAAGTATATCTGAAAATCAAATTCAAATCAAATGATTTCAATTTTAATTTTATCGATATAGCGGTTGCTAATCTCGGCGTTAAAGATAATGATTTAGAAAAAGAGAGTTTTACGATTTATCCAAATCCTGTAAAAACACAATCAACTTTACATATTAAATCAAGCACAACAGAACCTTTAACTATCAAAATAATTGATATGAAAGGCGATGTTTGTTTTTCTTCTTCAGATTATTCAACAAATGAAGATATTAAGATTGGAGAAAAATTGGCAAAAGGAGTTTATATTGTAAATGCGTCATACGGAAGTATTAAAAAATCAATTAAAATCATTAAAAACTAATTCATTCCGTAGGAACGTCTGATTAATCTCAGATGAATTCCTTTCGCAAAATCAGGTGTCCCTACGGGACACAAATGCAAACAACATCATTTTTTTTCTACCGATGAGACATTCCTACGGAATGATTTTTTTACAGAAAAAGCCTCTTTAGAAATACTAAAGAGGCTTTTTATTTTAAAAACAGAAATCTTAAATTCCAGCAATCACTTTAATTTCATCAATAATTCGAAGCGCTAGTTTATCTGCCGCATCCTGAGAAGGCGCTTCAGTATAAATACGAATAATTGGTTCTGTGTTTGATTTTCTTAAATGAACCCATTCTGTAGCAAAATCAATTTTTACACCGTCAATTGTTGAAATATCTTCGTTTTTATATTTCTCTGTCATTTGAGCTAAAATTGCATCAACATCAATTTGAGGTGTTAATTCAATTTTATTTTTACTCATATAATATTCTGGGTAAGAAGCTCTCAAAGCAGAAACTGGCATTTTTTTATTCGCTAAATGCGTTAAAAACAAAGCAACTCCCACCAAACTGTCTCTTCCGTAGTGCAATTCAGGATAGATAATTCCGCCATTTCCTTCACCACCAATAATGGCATTATTTTTCTTCATTAATTCTACCACATTCACCTCTCCTACAGCACTTGCTTCATAGCTTCCGCCATGTGCATTAGTCACATCTCTTAAAGCACGAGAAGATGACATATTAGAAACTGTATTTCCTGGAGTTTTGCTCAAAACATAATCTGCACAAGCAACCAAAGTATATTCTTCACCAAACATTTCTCCGTCTTCGCTAATAAAAGCCAAACGATCCACATCTGGATCTACTACGATTCCAAAATCAGCTTTTTCTTTTACAACAAGCTCAGAAATATCAGTTAAATGTTCTTTTAAAGGTTCTGGGTTATGCGGAAAATGTCCGTTTGGTTCACAGTACAATTCTACCACTTCAACTCCCATTAATTTTAGAAGTTTAGGAATAATAATTCCTCCTGATGAATTTACACCGTCAACAACCACTTTAAATTTAGCTTCTTTTACCGCTTCGATATTCACTAAAGGCAAGTTTAAAACTTCGTCGATATGAATATCCATGTAAGCGTCATTCGAAATAATTTCGCCTAAACTATCAACATCAGAAAAATCGAAAGCTTCAGCTTCAGCAATTTCAAGAATTTTAGCTCCGTCTACACCGCTTAAAAATTCGCCTTTTGCATTTAATAATTTTAAAGCATTCCATTGTTTAGGATTGTGAGAAGCGGTTAAAATAATTCCGCCATCTGCTTTTTCCAAAGGAACAGCAACTTCTACAGTTGGTGTTGTAGAAAGTCCAAGATCAATAACATCGATTCCTAAACCAATCAAAGTATTCACAACTAAATTATGAATCATTGGTCCTGAAATTCTTGCATCACGGCCAATTACAACAGTCAATTTATCTTTAGCAATATTATTTTTTAAGAAAGTTCCATAAGCTGATGCAAATTTTACTGCATCAACAGGAGTTAGATTATCTCCTACTTTTCCTCCGATCGTTCCGCGGATTCCAGAAATAGATTTTATTAGAGTCATTTTTGTGAGTTAGGGTTATTTTTTTACAAATATAAAAAAGTTACTGAGTTCCTAAGGTGCTATGTTTCTAAGATTTTAATTTTAACCTATAAGAAACTACTTGCAACTCGCTATTTTTATAACAAAATGATTTAAAAAAGTTTTTATACATTTACTAAAATAACTTAGAAACTTATCTGTTAAGTATCTTAGAAATAGTAAAAAAAATGAATTTCTTAGCCCATATATACCTTTCTGGAGAAAATGATTTGATAAAAATCGGGAATTTTATGGCAGATGGAATTCGCGGAAAACAATTTGAACATTTTCCTAAAGATGTGCAAAAAGGAATTTTGCTGCATCGATTTATTGACACTTATACCGATTCTCACGATATTTTTAGAACCAGTACAAAACGTTTACACGAAAGATACCACCATTACGCCGGAGTTATTGTAGACATTGTGTATGATCATTTTTTGGCAAAAAACTGGACCAATTATTCAGATGAAAAATTAGAAAGTTTTATAAGCCGATTTTACAATTCGCTTCATGATAATTACGATATTCTAACTGAAAAAACTCAAGGTTTAATGCCTTATATGATCGAAAGAAACTGGCTTTTGAGTTATCGTACAACAGAAGGAATTCATCAAATTCTGACTCAAATGGATCGAAGGTCTAAAAATATTTCTCAAATGCAATTCGCAATTGAAGAGTTGAATGAATTTTACGACGAATTTGAAGAAGAATTTACTTCATTCTTTGAAGACATAAAAATACATGCCAAAGAAAAATTACTTTCTCTTTAAACTGTTTTGTTTTCAATTAAATCTATTTGCTTATGAAAAAAATTACGCTTTTAGTAGCATTTCTCTATATAAATATCGCTCAAGCGCAGCAGACAAATCCGACTGGTTTGGTTGTTACAAAAGCAATGGTAGTTTCTGCCCGAGAAGAAGCTTCAAAAATTGGATCTGACATTATGAAAAAAGGCGGAAATGCTTTTGATGCAATGGTTGGAACCGAATTAGCCCTAGCAGTTGCTTTTCCGTTTGCGGGAAATATTGGCGGTGGCGGATTTATGGTTTATAGAAAAGCAAATGGCGAAGTTGGTTCTTTAGATTATCGCGAAAAAGCGCCATTAGCTGCTACAAAAGATATGTTTTTGGACAGCAATGGAAATGTTATAAAAGGAAAAAGCACTGAAACTGCTCTCGCTATTGGTGTTCCTGGAACTATTGCGGGCGTTTTTGCTGTACATAAAAAATACGGAACTATGCCTATTTCTAAAATTTTGGAACCCGTTATCGCTTTAGCTGAAAGAGGTGTTGTTGTAACAAAAAAACAAGAAAAAAGTTTAAAAGATTACCATGAAAGCATTGTAAAAATAAACGGTGAAAATTCACTTTTATCTGGGAATTTTAAAGAAAATGATACGATCAAATATCCTGCTCTTGCCAAAACTTTAAGAAGAATTCAGAAAAAAGGAAGAAACGAATTTTACAAAGGTGAAACTGCAAAAATCTTAGTTGATTATCTTCAGAAAAAAGGCGGTATTATCACCATGCAAGATTTAGCTAAATATGAAGCAAAATGGAGAAAACCGCTTCAATTTACATATAAAGGTTTAAAAATAACTTCGATGTCTCCTCCAAGCAGCGGCGGAATTTGTTTAGCGCAGATTTTAAAAATGCTTGAACCATACGATTTAGCAAAAATGGGACATAATTCACCTGAAGCAATTCAAGTTATTGTTGAGGCTGAAAGAAGAGCTTACGCAGACAGAAGTTTCTTTTTGGGCGATCCAGATTTTGTAAAAATTCCGATAAAAGAATTATTGGCAGAAGATTATTTACGAAACCGAATGGCAAGTTTTAATCCTGAAAAAGCAACTCTTTCTTCAGAAATAAAAGAAGGAAAAGTAAACTATGCAGAAAGCACCGAAACGACTCATTATTCTATTGTAGATCAATTTGGAAATGCAATTGCAGCAACTACAACTTTAAATGATGGTTATGGTTCTAAATATTATTGCGACGAATTAGGTTTCTTTTTGAATAACGAAATGGACGATTTCAGCGCTAAACCAGGTTCTCCAAATATGTTTGGTTTGGTTGGAAATGAAGCCAACAGCATTGCTCCACAAAAACGAATGCTGAGTTCAATGACACCAACTATTGTGGAGAAAGATGGCAAATTATTTATGGTTGTTGGAACTCCAGGCGGATCAACGATTATAACTTCGGTTTTACAGACGATCTTAAATGTTTACGAATATAATTTAAGTATGCAAGAAGCTGTAAATGCACCTCGTTTTCATCATCAATGGTTACCCGATTTAATTACATTTGAACCAAACACTTTCGAAACCAAAACAATTGATCAACTTAAAGCTAAAAGCTATTTAATTAACGAAAAGCCCACTCCAATTATTGGAAAAGTAGATGCTATTTTGGTTTTACCAGATAAAAAATTAGAAGGAGGAGCCGATTTTCGAGGAGATGATACCGCTGTTGGGTTCTAATCGTTTTCGGTTTTTATTTTTTTTATCTAAGATTATAACCTAATTTTGTAAGTCAGATAATTTTAAAACGGAATGCTAAAAAAATATTTCAGAAGACTAGAAAGCATAATTGCCTTGGCTCAATCATTAATGACTCCAAAGCAGTTTCTTTTTTTATCAAGCGTTTTAATTGGAATATCTTGCTCACTGGCGGTAATTATCCTTAAAACATTCGCGCACAGCGTTTTCTCTTTTGCTACATACATCAACGGAATTCTAAAGTTGAGTTTCATTAACAGTATCCTGCCAATTATTGGTATCTTATTGACGGTATTTGTTGTAAAAAAAGTACTCAACGGAACCATTCAAAAAGGAACTTCACAAATACTTTATGCCGTTGCGAAAAAAGCAAGTATTATTCCGAAAAAGCAAATGTATGCGCAGATAATCACAAGTTCGTTAACGGTTGGTTTAGGAGGATCTGCGGGTTTAGAAAGTCCGATCGTGATAACAGGAGCAGCATTTGGTTCTAATTTTGCTCAAAATTACAAACTGCAATACAAAGACAGAACTTTATTAATTGGCTGCGGTGTTGCTGCGGGAATTGCGGCTGCGTTTAACGCTCCCATTGCAGGAGTTCTTTTTGCAATTGAAGTTTTATTGGTAGATGTCAGTATTTCTGCCTTTACTCCTATTATGATTTCTGCTGCTACAGGTGCTTTGGTTTCTGCTATTGTTTTAGATGAAAGCATTCTTTTGAGTTTTAAACAGCAAGAAACTTTTAATTTTCATAATATTCCTTTCTATGTAATTTTAGGAGTTCTTACTGGCTTGGTTGCGATTTATTATTCGAGAAATTTTCAGAGAGTTGAACATTATTTTGCGAAACAGCAAATTAATCCATACAGAAAAGCTTTAATAGGTTCGTCACTTTTAGCATTATTAATATTTATTTTCCCAACATTGTTTGGTGAAGGTTACGAAAGCATTAGAACACTTGCAGAAACAGATCCTGGAAAATTGCTAGACAATACTTTGTTTGCTGATTTTAGAAACAGCCAATGGGTTTTACTGCTTTTTGTTGGTGCAACAATGATGATGAAAGTTTTTGCTTCGGGATTGACTATCGGAAGTGGTGGAAACGGAGGGAATTTTGCTCCTTCTCTATTCTTGGGATCGTATTTAGGCTATTTCTTTTCTAAATTTATTACTTTAATCGGTTTATCAAAGCTTCCAATTACCAATTTTACGATGGTTGGAATGGCTGGAATTTTGAGCGGTTTATTTCATGCTCCATTGACAGCTATATTCTTAATTGCTGAAATTACTGGAGGTTACGGATTAATGATTCCGCTTATGATTGTTTCTTCAATCAGTTTTGCGATTTCTAAACGGTACGAAAAATATTCGCTTGACGTAAAAGGATTAGCTAAAAAAGGACATGCATTTACAAGCAATAAAGATTCTAATATTTTATCAACTTTAGATATTGACAGTATTATTCAATGCGATTATTTAACAGTGCATCCTGAAGAAAATTTAAGCAAATTGGTTGATCTTATTTCGCATTCCAATCAAGTTGTTTTTGCTGTTGTAAATAATGATAAAGATTTAGTCGGGGTTGTTCATTTTAATGATATTCGAGAAATTATTTTCAATGCTTACCGCGTAAAATACACACAGATAAAAGATGTAATGAAAGCGCCAATAGCAACAATTTCTTCTCTTGACAGCATGGAAATTGTGATGAAGAAATTTGAAAACTCAAAATCTGCTTTTCTTCCTGTTTTAAGAGACGGAAAATATCATGGCTTCATTTCCAAATCAATAGCGCTAGAAGCTTATAGAACAAAACTGCGTTCTATGACTATTGAATAATTTTAATATCGGATACGTTAAAAATTTTATTTATCCGATATTAAAAAGTATCTTTGTAGGATTATGTTTAATATTGACCTAACATACCGAGAAGAATTTCAATCAACCTTTGATCGATTGTATCAAAAAAGGCAAGAACTGCAAAACAGCAGACCATTGCCTAATATTGCTTTGAATAAAATACGAGAAAGTCTTTCACTAGAATGGACTTATAATTCCAATAGTATTGAAGGAAATACGCTAAGCCTAAGAGAAACTCAAATGGTTATTCAAGAAGGAATTACCATTAAAGGCAAATCGCTTCGTGAACATTTTGAAACCCATAATCATGATAAAGCTATTGACTACCTCTACTCTATTGTAGATGAAAATTATAATCTAAGAAGTATAGATATTTTATCTATTCATGGTTTGGTAATGCGTTCTATAGAAGAAGATTTTGCAGGCAGAATTCGTAATGGAGGAGTTCGAATTTCAGGAGCTAATTTTATGCCTCCAAATGCCAATAAAGTCTCTGATTATTTAGACGAATTAATAGAGTTTATCAATACAAATCCGTTAGGTTTAAACGATATTGAACTAGCAACAATCTATCATCATAAACTGGTCTGGATTCATCCTTTTTTTGATGGAAATGGGCGCACGGTTCGTTTAAGTATGAATTTACTATTGATGCGATGTGGTTTTCCGCCAGCCATTATTCTTAAAAATGACAGAAAAAAATATTACGAAGCACTCAATCAGGCGAATAACGGTAATTACCAGAAACTAACACTTTTAATGTGCCAGGCGCTCGAAAGAACACTCAATATTTATCTAGGCGCAATGCCTGGAAGCACTTATGATTATCAATCTATACAAAATATTGTTAGTGAACCTGATACACCTTATGGCCAAGAATATGTCAGTTTATTGGCTAGAACAGGAAAAATTGATGCTTATAAAGAAGGCCGAAATTGGTACACCACAAGAGAAGCTATTGAAAACTATATGGCAACCCGAAAAAGAAAGCGCTAGTTTAAACTAGCGTTTTTTGTTACTATTTATAACATAAACTTTTGCTATCGAGCACTAAAAGAACAAATCAAAGTGGTAACTTTGCGTTTTGCTCAAAATTATGTTAGATAAAGACAATACTATTGAAGTTCTTGGTGCAAGAGTTCATAATCTAAAAAATATCGATATCTCTATTCCGCGTGAAAAACTGGTTGTAATTACTGGTTTATCAGGTTCGGGAAAATCATCTTTGGCATTTGATACGATTTATGCTGAAGGACAGCGTCGTTATGTTGAGACTTTTTCGGCTTATGCCAGACAATTTCTTGGCGGATTAGAACGTCCTGACGTTGATAAAATCGATGGACTTTCTCCAGTAATCGCGATTGAACAAAAAACGACCAGCAAAAGTCCTCGTTCGACGGTTGGAACTATTACAGAAATTTACGATTTCTTAAGGCTTTTATACGCACGTGGCGCAGATGCCTACAGTTATAACACTGGAGAAAAAATGGTTTCTTATTCTGATGAACAGATCAAAGATTTGATTATTCAGGATTATAATGGAAAACGAATCAATATTCTTGCTCCAGTTATTAAAGCCAGAAAAGGTCATTATGCCGAACTTTTCCAACAAATTACCAAACAAGGATTTTTGAAAGTGCGCGTAAACGGAGATGTTCAGGATTTGGTTTCTGGAATGAAATTAGACCGTTATAAAACCCACGATATTGAAATTGTTGTAGATAGAATGGTGATTGAAGATAATCCAGATACACAAAAAAGATTATCTGAAAGCATTAATACAGCAATGCATCATGGCGAGGATGTTTTAATGATTTTAGATCAAGATTCTAATGAAGTTCGTTATTTCAGTAGAAATTTAATGTGCCCTTCAACAGGTATTTCTTATCAGAATCCAGAACCGAATTTATTCTCTTTTAACTCTCCAAAAGGAGCTTGTCCGCATTGTAATGGACTGGGAACTGTTCACGAAATCAACGTTAAAAAGATTATTCCGAATCCGAAATTATCTATAAAAGCTGGTGGTTTTGCTCCACTTGGCGAATACAAATCTTCATGGATTTTCAAACAATTGGAAACCATAGGAGAAAAATTCGGATTTAAAATTACAGATCCAATTGAGAAAATTCCAGAAGAAGCCATGACTATAATATTGTATGGCGGAAAAGATAAATTTTCTATCAACTCAAAAGATCTTGGCGTTACAAGAGAATATAAAATCGATTTTGAAGGAATTTCTAATTTCATCAAAAATCAATATGACGAAAGTGCTACAACGAGTATAAAACGTTGGGCAAAAGATTTCATGGACGAAATTAACTGTCCTGTTTGCGACGGTTCTCGTCTTAAAAAAGAAGCTTTATTTTTTAGAGTAAATGAAAAAAATATCACCGAATTGTGTGATATGGATATTTCTGATTTAACAGCGTGGTTTCATGATTTAAATAGCCATTTAACAGATAAACAGCTTTTAATTGCTTCTGAAGTAGTAAAAGAAATTAAAGACCGATTGAACTTTTTGATGAATGTTGGTTTGAATTATTTGGCTTTAAGCCGAAGTTCAAAATCACTTTCTGGTGGTGAAGCACAGCGTATTCGTCTGGCAACTCAAATTGGTTCGCAATTGGTTGGTGTTTTATATATTTTGGACGAACCAAGTATTGGTTTGCACCAAAGAGATAATGAAAAATTGATTCAGTCTCTGGAACAATTACGCGATATTGGAAACTCTGTAATTGTAGTTGAACACGATAAAGACATGATCGAAACTGCAGATTATGTAATTGATATTGGTCCAAAAGCTGGAAAATACGGAGGAGAAATCATTAGTATTGGAACTCCAAAAGAAACATTGGCTTCAAATACCATTACCGCTCAATATTTGAATGGTAAAATGAAATTTGATATTCCGAAGAAAAGAAGAAAAGGAAACGGCAAATTCTTGAAACTGACAGGAGCAACAGGAAATAATCTTAAAAATGTTTCGATTGAAGTTCCATTAGGGCAATTAACCTGCGTTACAGGAGTTTCAGGAAGCGGTAAATCGACTTTGATTAATGAAACGCTTTATCCAATTTTAAATGCGTATTATTTTAATGGCGTAAAAAAACCACAGCCTTATAAAAAGATTGAAGGTTTAGAACATATTGACAAGGTAATTGATATTGACCAAAGTCCGATTGGTAGAACACCACGTTCAAATCCAGCAACATACACAGAGGTTTTCACCGAAATCAGAAATCTGTTTACAATGACTTCTGAAAGTATGATTCGTGGTTATAAAGCAGGTCGTTTCAGTTTTAA
>Ga0160502_100673_pt1 | contig 15400 bp, 13 predicted proteins | sample DIDnMG_14_FD_108237 | JGI IMG/M metagenome (GOLD analysis project Ga0160502, IMG submission 108237) | Enriched soil microbial communities from UW Madison campus, WI, USA - DID2933_E24_Xylan MG | ecosystem: Environmental > Terrestrial > Soil > Unclassified | place: USA: Madison, Wisconsin... | reverse complement strand
TTTGGTGTCACAGCCTGAACCTAAAGTGGAGAATTCTCCTTACTTTGAGCTCCAACAAAAACACAAAATAAAAATTGATTTCAGACCATTTATTCATGTGGAAGGGGTTAGCGCAAAAGAGATCCGATTACAAAAAATCGATCTTAATCATTACACTGCGATCATTTTAACAAGTAGAAATGCTGTAGATCATTTTTTTAGAGTTGCTGATGAAATGCGTTACAAAGTTCCAGAAGGATTGAAGTATTTCTGTCAATCTGAGGCTGTTGCGTTTTACCTTCAAAAGTATGTTGTGTACAGAAAACGTAAAATTTACGTTGGAGCAAAAGATTTTGCAGATTTATCTCCGCTAATTAAGAAGTACAAAGACGAAAAGTTCTTACTTCCAGCATCTGACCAATTAAATGCAGATGCTCCTGTAACATTAAACAGTCTAAAAGTAGATTGGGCACAAGCTATTTTCTACAGAACTGTAATGAGTGATTTATCTGATTTAGCTGATGTTTATTACGACGTCTTAGCTTTCTTCAGTCCAACTGGAATCAAATCTTTGTTTAAGAATTTCCCAGATTTTAAACAAAATGATACCAGAATTGCCGTATTCGGAAGCACAACTCAGAAAGAAGCTTTAGATCATGGTTTAAGAATTGACATTCTTGCTCCAACTCCTGAAACTCCTTCTATGACAATGGCTCTAGAAAAATACGTTGCCGAGGCAAACAAAGGAAAATAAACCTGACCAAGAAAAAATATTTAGAATCCAAATTCCAACTTAACCACTGGAATTTGGATTTTTTGTTTTTATTAATCTTCATCATCGTTGGCTTCCCGTGGTTGAAACCACGGGCTATATTCAAAATACTCAAATTTGGGATTTAATTTTTGGGATTTTCTTTTGTACAGCATTTTAACTACATTTGGTTTCTATTCCAAACCCAAATCACTAAAAAAAGTTTCAAATTGTAAGTTATGAAAATCAACTCCCTTTTAATTGAAATTGACGGAATCGATAAGGAAATTCTTCGTTACCTAATGGATGATGCCCGAAAACCGATTTTGCAAATCGCTAATAAAATCGGTATTTCTGGAGCCGCAATTCACCAGAGATTAAAAAAACTCGAACAATCGGGAGTTATTTCCGGATCTAAGTTTACTGTTAATCCGAAAGTTTTAGGCTATAATACAATGGCTTTTGTTGGAGTTTATTTAGACAAGGCTTCAAGAAATTCAGAAGCTGTAAAAGATTTGAAGAAAATCCCAGAAGTTTTAGAATGTCATTATACTACGGGAAACTGGTCGGTTTTAATTAAAATTATCTGTCGCGACAACGAACATTTGATGCAGCTTCTTAACACAAAAATCCAAGCTATTGAAGGAGTTTCAAGAACCGAAACTTTTATTTCGCTAGATCAGCAGATTGATAGGCAAATTCAACTTTAATTAGAAAATGTGTCAATTTTATAATTAGATAATTCTACTCTAACTGTCACCCTGAGCGAAGTCGAAGGGCTTAATTACCTATTAGGGCTTCGACTTCGCTCAGCCAGACAAACTTGATAAAACACAAAACCCGACAAGTTTTTAAAACCTGTCGGGTTTGCTATAAATTATCTAATTGACAATTTTATCTCAATTCACGAATTAATTTCTTCTGCTTCCAGAATATATTGAGATATAGTATAACAACGTTGCAATCGAACCAATAGCAGCTACTACATAAGTTCTTGCTGCCCATTTTAGAGCATCTTTTGCTCCTGCTTGTTCTTCTTGCGTTAGCATATGTTTATTTTCTAACCAAGCCAAAGCACGGTTACTTGCATCATATTCTACTGGAAGTGTAATAATCGAGAACAAAGTTGTTGCTGCAAAAATGATGATTCCTACTAATAATAATCCAGGAAAAACTTTAATCATAAGAATTCCTGCAATCAAAATCCATTGTACAAAATTTGAAGCCACACTTACAATCGGGACTAATTTAGAACGCATTGTAAGCCATTCGTAACCAATTGCATGCTGTACTGCGTGACCGCATTCGTGCGCTGCAACTGCCGCCGCTGCCGCATTGCGATGGTTATAGACTGCCTCACTTAAATTTACTGTTTTATCTGAAGGATTATAATGATCTGTTAACTGACCTGGCACTGAAATAACACGAACATCTGTAATTCCGTTATCAGAAAGCATTTTTTCAGCTATTTCTCTACCGCTCATTCCGTTTCTTAATTGTAATTTCGAATATAACTCAAACTTACTCTTCAGCTGAGAGCTTACCAGCCAGCTGAACAACATTATAGCTCCAGCAATAATTAAATATCCTGATCCCATTTTTTTTGTTTTTAGATTGATTTTTAAATTTACAAAACAAACATCAAATTATGAACCATTTTAACAAAATGCCATTTTGACATTTTTAAACCATTTTTGACTTAATTCAACATATTATTCTTCAGCAAAAAAGCAATCAATTCTGCTACATTCTTCATCTTATATTTTTGAAGAATATTTCGTCGGTGCGTTTGAACGGTTAAAAAACTCAAAAACAAATCATCGGCAATTTCTTGAGTTGATTTTCCCTGCGAAAGCAATAATGCAATATCGCGTTCTCTTCGGCTCAATCCTGGAATTTTTTCTAAATCTTCAGACAATGGCTGACTAATTATCGTTTTTACTTCTTCACTAAAAACAATTTCGCCATCAATAGCTTTATAAATACATTCTTTAAATTCATCAAAAGATGCATTTTTAAGAATATAGCCGTTTCCGCCGTTCTGAATAAACTGCATTACCAAACTTCTTTCAGATTGGCTGCTCATACCGATAATTACAATTTTAGGATGCTTTTGCTTAATTGTTTTACACAAATCAACTCCATTTATTACGGGCAGAAAAATATCCATTAAAATCAAATCTACTTTATTGTCTTCGATATAATCTAAAAGCGCAATTCCTGATTCGAATTTTTCTACAATTTCTATATTATCTAAATCCGAAAGCAAACCCGCAATTCCCGAAATCACAATCGGATGATCGTCTACTATTACTGTTTTATATTTCATAATCATGATTTGGATTGTATTTTAATTCAATATAAGTCGAAGTTCCTTTGTCAGGTATAGAATCGATTTCTAATTTTCCATTTAAAAAAGCAACACGGTTTTTAATATTTCGAAGTCCCATTCCATCTCTTTTTTCCGCATATTCAACATTAAAACCAATTCCATTATCTTCAACCGTAATAAAAAAAACATCTTTATTTTGCGAACAAGAAACTAGAATTTGAGAGGCCTTGGCGTATTTTAATGCATTATTCAAAAGCTCCTGAATGATTCTGAAAATCATAATTTTAAAATGCTGTGGCAAAGTTGTTTTTTTAATCAAATACTGAAATTCGATCGTAGTTTCGACAGTTGAATGTGAAGCGCATAAATCTCGAAGAGCACTTTCGAGTCCTAATTTCATCAAACTTTCAGGCATTAAATTCTGAGAAATATTGCGAAGCTCTTTTATCGAATCATTTAGCATTCCGTTTATATTTGGAGCGTTTTCATTGTTTTCTCGATCCGCAAGATTCAAATGAATTTTTAGACCCGAAAGCATACTTCCTAATCCGTCATGCAAATCTCTTGCGATTCTTTTTCGCTCGATTTCTTCACCTTCAATCAAAGCGTTGGAAACAGATAATTTCTGCTGATTTTCTAATGCTTCAAGTTCCTGCTTATGATTGACTTCTTTTTGAAAACTTATTTTTTTCTGATAATTATTCCAGCTCCACAAAAACAATACAATCAGAAACAATACAAATGAAAGCACCGCAAAAAGCATCATATTCAATCGATTATTATTAACCTGCAAAACTGCTTTTTCATTTTCAGACTGCAACAAACCAATTTTCTTTTCACTTTCTGCTTTCTTATATTTTGCTTCAAGTTCAATAATTTCACTTTTCAGTTTCGCATCGTTAAGACTATCGTTTATTACATTGTATTTGTTCGAATAATAATAAGCCTTCGGATATTCTTTTGTCGCATTATAAACTTTAGATAACTCTTTGTAATAATTCTTTTTATCTACTATAAAAGGCGTTTTTTCGATTAGGTATTCTAAATTGCTTTTCGCTTTATCGTAATTTTTCAGTTTAAAAAGCACGACATATTCGGCAAACTTCAATCTGTTTACTGCCACAGCATTCTGATGGCTTTCTGCCGATTTAATCCCTTTTTCAAAACTTACTAACGCTTCGTCGTGTTTATTCTGTTTAGAATAGTAAAGCCCTTCCGAATAAAAATAAGAATCATTTAGATTTGATTCTGGATACTTTTCTAAAATTGCATAAGCTTTGTCTAGAATTTCTTTGGCGTCATAAAAATGTTTTAACTCAACTAAATTCTCTGCATTTATAATATAAGTTTCCATCTTAGATTCTGCTAAAGTTGGAGACTTTTTAGTGGTGTTTTCAATGTATTTTTGTGCTTGATCCAGATATTCTGCCGCTTTTTCGCGTTCATCATTATTCATAAAAATAATGGCAACAGCTTTGTTTAATGCACTAATTAATTCATAATCGCCACTTTTTTTAGCAATAGGAATAGCTTCATTTACCAGCAATTTCATATAAGCGTTTTCGTTATTCTTACGTTGCTGCATTATACCGTAATTCTGAAGTATCACGGCACGAAGTTTATAAGCTTCTTTATTTCGGTATTTTTTAAGTTTAGTATTTGCTTCGAGCAAAGCTTTTTCAAAACCTTCCAAATCTCCTTTTTCTATAAAACTGTACGAATTATAAAAAACAGAAGCATCTCTTAAAAAAGGAAATTTAGTTTTTAGCCGATTTGCTTGTTCCAAATATTCTTTAGACTTTTTTGCATCCTGAACCATTAAAAACAATTTGGATAATCTAAAACTGTTCAAACTTTTAATACTGTCCGATTTTTCAGTTTTTGTGACTTTGACAATACTGTCAATATAAACCGTATCGTCATCTAATGAAAGGATTACTTGTGAATGGGAAATTGTAGAGAAAAATAAAAAAATAAAAAAGGCGTAGAGTTTCTTCATAAATGTGGCATTTACTCAAAGTTATTAAAGCTTAATGACTTTCAAAAAGAAATATGGCTCTTTTACCTGATATCAGGTAATAAAAAATACATTTTATCAGGTATTGCCGTCCCGTAAGTAAGGGTCTAATTTTGTTGTAAATCTTACTATTAATTAAATAATATACTATGAAATCAATTTTGAAAACTTTAGCAATTGTTTTGACTCTTGCTTTTACTGCAGTTTCTTGCAGCAGCGATAATGATGATAATGGAGGAGCGTCTTCAAGAGATATAAAGTATGAAGTTTCTGGAAATTACGCTGGTACTCTTAGCGCTACTTATATTGAATCTGGTAATGGAGGACAAAACGTAGATATTACTTCATTGCCTTGGAGTAAAGAATTTACTGCTTCTGCAGATACGTATGGAGCTGGAATAACAGTAAGTGGATACGGCGGAACTCAAGGACAAACTTTAACTGTCAAAATTATTGTTGGCGGAAAAGTAGAAAAAGAAACTACTGCAACAGCAACTAATGATGGTATTATCGTAGCCGCTCCAGGCTCTTTTGTTTTCGGACAATAATTTATAAAAATTTAGAATTTAAATTTTTTTGTTTTTGGTAAAAGAAAAAGCTTCGTGTTTACGAAGCTTTTCTTTATTTATGACTCTAATTGATGATTGACTTCTTCAAACTTTTCAATAAGACCATTTATTTTATCCTGCTGTTTTTTGATTTGTTTTGGACGAATGTAAAACCAATTGAACATCAACCAAAGTAAAGTTATTCCGTAAGTTAAACTTGCGCCCAAAACGCTCATTCTGCTTGCGTATTCATACATATACAAACAAATTCCAATTGTTAGAAATATAAAATAAAAACTCATCATTTTGGTTTGCATAAATTGTTGTTTCTTTTTTATAAAAATCAACTTTTGAAGATATTCCTGATTGGTTGCTGTTGCATCGATATTTTTATAACTGCGTAAAAGTTTATTGTACACAAACAAATAAATCACCATAGCAAGAATCGTTAAAACAATTCCGATTTTTGTCGAAATAAATTGCGGCTGATAGTAAATCCAAATAAAAACTATAAACGCACTCGTTAAACAAAGCAGAATATTACTAATCCATAAACTGCGTAAAGCTGCTTTTTTGAATTTCCCAACTCTCGCCAGTAAATCGTTAATATCGGGCTGACTTACGGATTGTTTTTTCCACAAATCTTTAAAATCTATATTATTATCGTTGTTCATTTTCTTTAAATTTTTGAGTCAGTTTTTCTTTTATTCTGTGAATTTTCACTCTAACATTGGCTTCAGAAAGTCCGACGATTTTAGCAATTTCATTTTGTTTGATGTCTTCCAATTCTAACGAAATAATGATACGATCGGTTTCTGGAAGCTCTGCAATACATTTGTATAAAAACTGAATTTGAGGTTCTAATGATGTTTGTTTTTCTTCTGAAAGATGTACCGGAAGTTCTGATTTTGGGAAACGCTTTTGTTTTTCAATTTGTCTCAAACAATTATTAGAAGCAATTCTAAAAATCCAGGTTCCAATTGCCGACTCGTTTCTAAAAGTTTCCAACTTCTGCCAGACAATTATAAAAGTTTCCTGAGCCAAATCCTGAGCGGCGTCGTAATCGTTTACGAAACCCATGCAAAGCCTGAAAATTCGATCCCAATATGTTTTGTAAATTTGTTCAAATTCCATTTTTACTATTTTAAAAAAGTGCTTAATTGTTCTAAATACCAAGCTGTATCATCGTACATAATAAAATGCAAACCATTTGTAGCATATTGAAAATTAGCAGTTTTTAAATTTTTATACTGATCTTCGATAGTCGGTTTTAAATTTATAAAATAAGATTCTAATAAAATTAAAGCTGGACATTTTATCTGTGCGATTCTGTTTCTTAAATCAACATTATAGAAATCGCAAAACATCTGTCCAAAAGTTGCTCTGTCTGATTTCACACTCCAATCTACAACCATTTCCAATTTTGATTTATCTTCTAAAAGTCTTGGCATCGTTTGTTTTTGCATTTCGTAAAACTGAGTTTCATTCATTGAGATCATTTGAGCAACCATTGGCGAACAGTCATTATTTTCTTTTGATTTAAAAGCAGGATCAGTCATCGCCGCCAGACACGGAAGCGCATCCACAATCACAATTTTTCCAATCAAATCTGGGTAATCTGCTGCGATGGCAAGTGCAAGCCCGCCACCCATACTATGACCAATTAAGATTGGTTTTTCAATTTTATTTTCTTTGATATAATTGGCAATTCCTGTTTTCCAATTTTCAAATGAAGCATTCGGTTGTGGTTTGCTTCCCGCAAAACCTGCCATTGTAAGTGTATAACAGGTAAATTTATTTTCGAATGTAGCTCTGGTTTCATTCCAAACATCTCCAGAAGATGCAAAACCCGGAATAAATATAATAGATTGATCTCCATTTCCAGTTTTTAAAACTTCAAACGGAAATTGTTTTGTTTGTCCGAAAACATTTAAACATAATGCTGAGAATAAGAATGCGATAATTAAGATGATATACTTTTTCATTTTTAATAGTTTTAAGTTGTTAATTAAATCGGATCCATGCTTTTGATACGACAACTATTAAAATGTTACAAAAGTTTTTAAAATTTTAATTATTAAATTTCAAATTCTAATATTGGTGCGGGTTTTTAACCGCAAAGGGCGCAAAGGTTTACGCAAAGAACGCGAGTTTTTTTGCTCGCAAAGACGCGAAGTCTCGAAGTTTTTTTCCCAATCTTGTCATCCTGAGGAACGAAGGATCACACAAGATACTCCGTAAACTGAATCGCCAATCTTTGTCGAGTTTCGCGTGCGATCCTTCGTTCCTCAGGATGACAAATTGTACGCATTGTCAGTCTGAGCGAAGTCGAAGACCACGCAAGAAGCTCCGCAATCAAAATCGCCAATCTTTGTAGAGTTACTTATGTGGTCTTCGACTTCGCTCAGACTGACAAAACAAGACGAAAAAAAAATCCCAAACCCCAATCGTAAAATTGGAATTTGGAATTTTTATATTAGAATTTTAAAATTAACCTACAAGGTTGATAATTTTCCCAGGAACAATAATCACTTTATTTGGAGTTCTTCCATCTAAGTGTTTTTGCGTTCTTTCGTCTTTCATTACGATTTCTTCGATTTGTTCTTTGGTTAAATCCAAAGGCAATTCGATTGTGAAACGCATTTTTCCGTTGAAAGAAACTGGATATTCTTTATTGGTTTCAATTAAATGTTTCTCATCAAAAATCGGGAAAGCAACTTCAGAAATCGAAGTTGTATGTCCTAATTGTGACCATAATTCTTCTGCGATATGTGGCGCATAAGGCGAAACCAAAATTGCTAAAGGTTCTAAAATCGCTCTTGAATGACAGTTTTGAGAAGACAATTCGTTTACACAAATCATAAACTGAGAAACCGAAGTGTTGAAAGAGAAATTCTCGATATCTTCTGCTACTTTTTTGATGGTTTTATGCAATGATTTCAAGTTGTCTTTTGTTGGTTCGTCGTTGTTTACGATTAAACCATTATCATCAAAATACAATCTCCATAATTTTTTCAAGAAACCAAAAACTCCAGAAATTCCGGCAGTATTCCAAGGTTTTGCTTGCTCTAATGGCCCTAAGAACATTTCGTATAAACGCAATGTATCTGCTCCGTATTCATTACAAATATCATCTGGCGTAACTACATTATAGTATGATTTTGACATTTTTTCGACTTCACGGCCCACAATGTATTTTCCGTTTTCGTCAAAAATGAATTCTGCTGTATTGAAATCCTCTCTCCAAGCTTTGAACTTTTCGATATTTAATTCATCTGAAGAATTTACAAAATGAACATCAACACGAATTGGCTGTACATTTTGACCTTCAATTTTATTTTTAGATACAAAAGTATTTGTTCCTTCCAATCTATAAACATAAGCCGTTGTACCCAAAATCATTCCCTGATTGATCAGTTTTTTGAATGGTTCTTCCGTTGGAGCAAAACCTTTGTCTTTTAAGAATTTGTTCCAAAAACGAGAATACAATAAGTGTCCTGTTGCGTGTTCGCTACCTCCAATGTATAAATCTACATTTTCCCAGTAAGCTAAAGCTTCTTTACTAGCAAATTCATTTTCGTTGTGCGCATCCATATAACGCATCCAGTACCATGAACTTCCCGCCCAACCTGGCATTGTATTTAATTCCAAAGGAAAAATCGAAACATTATCAACTAGATCTGTATTAACAACTTTGTTTTGTTTTGTATCCCAAGCCCAAACCGCTGCATTTCCTAAAGGAGGCAAACCATCTTCCGTTGGTAAATATTTCTCAACTTCTGGCAAAATAATTGGCAAATGTTGTGTATCGATCATTTTAGGCAATCCATTCACGTAATAAACTGGAAATGGTTCACCCCAATAACGCTGGCGAGAGAAAACCGCATCACGCAAACGGTAATTTGTTTTTCCTTTTCCTTGTCCGATTTCTTCTAACTTATAAATAGCTTTTGCAGTTGCCTCTTTGTAATTTAATCCGTTTAAGAAATCAGAAGCTGTGATTTCAACGTTGTCTTTTGACCCGTAAGCAGCTTCAGAAATATCAACATTAGCGAAGATATTTTTGATTTCCTGCATTCCGTTCTGACCTTTAAAGAAATTAGCAAAAGCATAATCTCTTTCGTCTCCGCAAGGAACCGCCATTACAGCACCAGTTCCGTAACCTGCCAAAACATAATCACCAATCCAAACCGGAATAGCTTCTTTTGTAAATGGATGTTCTGCATAAGCTCCAGTGAAAACTCCAGAAATGGTTTTTACATCGGCCATACGCTCACGCTCCGAACGTTTTGCTGTTTTTTCGATATACGCTTCAACTGCTTCTTTTTGTTCTGGAGTTGTAATTTTAGCTACCAAATCGTGTTCTGGTGCCAAAGTCATAAAAGTAACTCCAAAAATAGTATCAGGACGAGTTGTGAAAACTTCGATTACTTCATCGTGATTTTTCACATTAAAAGTTACCAAAGCCCCAACCGATTTCCCGATCCAGTTTCTTTGAGATTCTTTGATAGACTCACTCCAGTCGATATCATTTAAACCTTGAAGCAAGCGTTCGGCATAAGCAGAAATTCGCATACTCCATTGTGTCATTTTTTTTCTTATAACAGGAAAGCCTCCACGCTCCGAAACTCCGTTTACAATTTCGTCATTTGCCAAAACAGTTCCTAAGCCTGGACACCAGTTTACTTCGGTTTCTGCCAAATACGTCATTCTGTATTGCAACAAGATTTTCTCTTTTTGATCTTCAGAATACGAATTCCATTCGTCAGCAGTAAAAATCGCAACATTGTCGTCGCAAACTGCTTCAACCAATGCATTTCCGCTTTCTTCAAAAACAACTACCAATTCTGAGATATCAAATGCTTTTCCTTGTTTTCTGCAATACCAAGAATTAAATAATTGGATAAAAATCCATTGTGTATGTTTGTAATAATCAGGATTTGACGTACGAACTTCACGCGCCCAATCAAATGAGAATCCGATTTTATCTAATTGTTTTCTGTAACCAGCAATTTGCTTTCCTTCTTTATCTACTCCACCGTCAATATTTACACGCGTAGTATCTTCTGGACGCTGTCCTGTCTGAATCGCGTATTGTTCTGCCGGCAATCCGAAACTGTCGTAACCCATTGGGTGCAAAACATTGAAACCTTGATGTCTTTTGAAACGAGAATATACATCTGAAGCTATATAACCCAGCGGATGCCCAACGTGCAGTCCTGCTCCAGATGGATAAGGAAACATGTCGAGAACATAATGTTTCGGTTTTTCAGAGTTATTTTTTGCTGCAAAAGTTTGATTTTCTGCCCAATATTTTTGCCATTTGGCTTCAATTTCGTTTGGATTGTACTTCATTTCTAAGTGACTAAGATTCTAAGTTACTAAGGTTCTAAGCTTTTCACTAAATTAATTTAGCCGCAAATTTACATTTATTGCGCATTGTACCAAAGCTATTTCATTGACAAACAAATAAAATAACAAATTACTTATTTTTAATTAAGTAAAAATACGTATTATTGCAATTGTAAATACGTATTTAAATCTTCTGATATGCCTGAAAACAAGAAATACAATATCGAAGTCCGCGTTTGGATTGAAGAAACTGAAGGCGCTTTCTTGGGAATTGGAAAAATCTGGCTTCTTGAAAATATCAGGAAAACGGGATCGATTACCAATGCTGCGAAAGAAATGAAAATGGCGTATCGTCAGGCTTGGCAATTGGTTGAAGAAATGAATCAGCGTGCAGAAAAACCATTAGTAGAAAAATTGCTTGGCGGAAAAGGCGGAGGCGGCGCTAAATTGACTAAAGCTGGAGAAAAAGCTATTGCTGTTTTTTATGAAATCGAAAAACGTATCAAAGAGTTTGCTCAAAAAGAAACTCAGAATTTGAAATTTTAAAAATATATTTAAACACATGGCAAATCTATGTTTTAGAAACTGGTTTCTTTTTCATCATCTTTTTTAGAGTGAAAATCTATGTTTCTATGTGTTTAAAAAAATAAACATTTAAACCAAAACCATTTTTTTTAATCATCAGTATTCATTTTAAAACATACTGAATTTAACAGCCAAAAACCATGAACCAAAAACTGTATTTATTCTTTGTTTTTATAAGCCTCAAAAGTTTTTCTCAAATCCAAAATTCGAAAACCCGAGATAGCATTAAAAAAGAAGAATTGAACGAAATTGTCATTACAGCATCGCGTCGTTCTGAGAAATTAATGCATTCGCCAATAAGCATTGAGCAGTTAAAATCGGCGGAAGCCAAAGCAATGGGATCGCCAAGTATTTACGAAGCGCTCGAAAATGTGAAAGGTGTACAGATTATTACACCGAGTTTAGGTTTTAAAGTAATAAATACGAGAGGTTTTGCTAATTCTACCAACGTCAGATTTGCACAATTGGTAGATGGAATCGACAATCAGGCTCCGCATTTGGGCGCACCAATTGCAAACGCTTTAGGCGCAAATGATTTGGATATTGATAAAATCGAAATTATTCCAGGAACGGCAGCCGCTTTGTACGGAATGAACGCTATTAATGGTTTGGCAAATATTCAGACCAAAAATCCTTTTGAATATCAGGGAATCACTATACAACAACTGACTGGTATGAATCATGTCGGGAATATTGATCGGTTTTCACCGAAAGTATATTCTCAGTTTAATTTAAGAATTGCAAAAGCTTTTAGTGAAAAATTGGCTTTCAAAATAAATGCTTCAACAACTGGTGGAACAGATTGGGTTGCCGATGACAGAACAGATTTGGCTCCAAATGCAAATTCCTCGACTGGTTTGTTTGGCGCAGATAATCCAGCTTATGATGAAGTAAACGGTTACGGAAATGAATCGGCGAACAGAAAAACGTTAAACTTAAATGGCAAAAATTATGTCGTTGCCCGAACGGGTTATCGCGAAACAGATATTTCTGATTATAACATTAAAAACTACAAAGCTGATTTCGGATTGTATTTTCGACCAAAGAAAGATCACGAATTGGCAGTAACTTATAAAACTGCTCTTATCAATACAATTTACCAGCGTTCCAACCGATTTAGATTAGACAATTATACTTTAAATCAATTTTCTGCCGATTATCATACTCCTGTTTTTCAGGTAAAAGCCTATGCTACAACCGAAAATACTGGCGATTCATACAACATGCGTTCGCTGGCAGAAAATATGGATCGTGCCTATAAATCAGACGATAAATGGTTTGCCGATTACGGCACGGCTTATAAAAATGCTGTTGCAGGCGGAGCAAGCGTTGCCGACGCACACAGAATTGCCAGAACACAATCTGATGCAGGTCGATTTTTACCATGAACCGAAGCCTACGGAGAAAAGAAAAAGGAATTGATCGACATCAACAATTGGGATATTGGTGCGGCTCTGAGAGTAAAATCGACTTTGGTTCATGGTGAAGGGTTGATAAATTGGGACAAAGCTTTTGCTTCTTTTTTCGAAAAAATTGATGCGAAACTATTAAGCGGTGTAGATTACAGAAATTACATTATTGTTCCGGATGGAAATTATTTCATCAATCCAGTTCATGCTGATGAAAATCTGACGTATCAAAAAACTGGCGCTTTCACACAAGTCACAAAAGATTTCTTTTCAGACAAATTACGTTTGGGTGCAACTATAAGGATGGACAAAGCCGATTATTTTGATGCGAAATTCACTCCGCAGTTTACAGCAGTTTATTCTCCAAAAGAAAGTTTGAATTTTAGAGCTTCTTATCAAAATGGATATCGTTTTCCGAGTATTTTTGAAGGTTTTTCGAATGTAAATTCAGGTGGCGTAAAACGTGTTGGCGGATTGCGAATTATGTCTGATGGAATTTTCGAAAACTCCTATACCAAAGCTTCAATTGATAAATTTCAAGCGCAGGTAAACACGGATGTTAATACAAATGGTTTGACTCAGGCGCAGGCCATAGAAAAAAATAAAAATACGATTCAGAAAAACCCTTACACATATCTCGAACCTGAATTTGTAAAATCGTTTGAAGTTGGTTTTAGAGGAATTACTTTAAACAGAAATCTTTTTATCGATGCCGATTTTTATTACAACTCTTATAAAAATTTCATTGCACAAGTTGAAGCCAGCATTCCGAATACGACAGATCCAAACTTGATTCCGACTGCTTTGTATTCCAAAAACACTCAAAATCGTTACAGACTTTGGACCAATTCTAAAAGTAAAATTTACAATTACGGAGGAAGTTTAGGTTTGAAATATCGTTTCGACAATACTTTTAGTGCTCTTACCAATTTAACTTACACCAAACTCGACAGAACTGATGATAAAGATGGTTTGGAAGACGGTTTCAATACTCCAGAATTTAACGTAAACGGAACTTTGATTGCTCAAAATATTTGGAAAAATCTTGGCGCAAGCGTAACGGCGCGTTATCAAAACAACTTTGATTATGTTTCTTTCTTAGTCAGCGGAACTGTTCCTGCTTATTGGACAATGGATGCGCAGGTAAATTATGCTTTCAAAAAAGGCATTTCGGCTAAACTAGGCGGAACCAATATTTTGAATAAACCTTACACTTCTATTCTCGGCGGACCATCAATTGGCGGATTATATTATTTGTCGCTTGTTTGGGAAACCAGTAAAATTTAAAACACAACTTTTATGAAAACTAAAAATTACATTCTCATTTTGCTGATTGCATTTTCGTGCTCTATGTGCAATTCTTCCAAAAAAGAAGAAAAAATTTCAACTGAAAAAACTTCTGAGGCTAAAAAACATGAACATGTAACGCTTACGGCAGAAGACAGCTTAAAATTAGTAAATCATCAAATCCAAGTAAAAGGAGATGTCGAATTTCCGTTACAACTAACGGTTGATTCTCTTAAAAAAATGAAAGTTGTTACTATTGACAATCTTAAAATAATCGGCAAAAACGGAGAAGTCAAAAGAGAAGTTAAAGTTTGCAAAGGCGTTCTTTTGAAAGATATTTTAGAAAAAGCCAAAATCAAACAGGAAGATCATAAAGACCGAAACTTTTATATCGTAGCAAGAGCTTCGGACAATTATAAAGCGACTTTTTCATGGGCAGAACTTTTCAATAATCCGACGGGAGAAAATGCTTTTATTCTTTTTGAAGAAAATGGAAAACCAGTAAAAAACGGAGAGATGATTGCGATTTGCAAAAACGACATTAAAACAGGACCACGCCATGTTTATTGGCTAAAAAGTATCGAAGTTTATAAAGTTGAGTAAAGGTTCTGAGATTCTAAGTTACTAAGTTTTTTTGCTCGCAAAGTCGCGGAGTCGCAAAGTTTTTCTTCAATTAATTTTAAAACTTTTAAGTTAGTTTTATCTTCTTGTCAAGCATAGCCCGTGGTTTCAACCACGGGAACCGTATTTGTATATTCTGCGTGCCATGATTGTTTACCCGTGGTTGAAACCACGGGCTATATTTAAATACCATACATACAAAACTCAAAGCTTTAATTTTTTTGCCACAGATTACAAGGATTTACAGAGATTTAAAAAATCATTTTAATCTTTTTAATCTGTGGCTATATTTTTTACTTTGCGAACCTTGCGAAAGGCTTTGCGTTCTTTGCGGTTAATTTTTCACACGAAGCTTTACGGTTAAATAAAAACTTTATTCAAGATTTAAATCGTACTTTTAAGTATAAAAGTTTGTTATTAACTTTTAATAAAGAAATTCTTTATTATTTTTACCACATAATTTAAGCAGACTATGAGTTCTAACTTTGATAAATTTCAAAAGCGCAGGTTAATTTCCTC
>Ga0160502_100672_pt1 | contig 15444 bp, 5 predicted proteins | sample DIDnMG_14_FD_108237 | JGI IMG/M metagenome (GOLD analysis project Ga0160502, IMG submission 108237) | Enriched soil microbial communities from UW Madison campus, WI, USA - DID2933_E24_Xylan MG | ecosystem: Environmental > Terrestrial > Soil > Unclassified | place: USA: Madison, Wisconsin... | reverse complement strand
TCACTATCCTGTAAAGCTCCTGCCTGTGTGTTTTTATACATGTTTCTAAACACATATTTCTTCTGATTGGCATTGTATGTGTTTGGATCATTATAACTTTCACCAGAACCTGAGTTCTGTAATTTTCTAAACAAAAGCTCTCCAAATGGCTCTTTTGTTGTAAAAATAATTCGGGCATTTTGTACATCGACAGTTACTCCAGGAACATAATCAAAGAATCCGTCTCCCCCAGTTTGAGGGTCATTGTTGTAATTTAAACGGTCAAGATTAAAGACATTCAATAATGGCGTTTGTTCTACTTTATCATCTGGAGCAGGATTTGTTGGGAATGTAGATCCTGTTACTGGCGTAATGTAATTTATTGGCGAAGGATCTGTGTAAAGAATGTTAAGTCTAAAATCTTCTTGTTTGATTTGATAAGCTTGAGGAATTTGATAAACGTTTTTCATCATCAAGTCCCAAACCGGATTATTAACGTTAGTCAAACTACTTTTCAACATTTTCAAAACCAAACTTTGCGTTACAATTGCTTGGTTAGCATTGTTATTTCCTGTAACTACAGTTGCATCAACACCATCACTTCCAAATTCTCCGACTTGGTATACTTTTCCTCCAACAGTATATTCAAAAGCAACAGCTAAAATTTCATCATTAGCCAAACGCTGCTGTAACGAGATATACCCTAACTGCGGGTTAAATGTATATTCGTTTGTAGTTAATTTTCTAGCATTTTCAAGAACCGAGTAATCAGTACCTTCGTTTACATTGGTATTATTGAATCCAGATTTGGCTGTAACAATTTCTCTAATATTAGAATTCAAATAACTTCCTGCTTTTCCAATAGCTGCAGGATCGTATTTGTTATTTGTATTGTCTGTTGGAGAATCTATAGGATTATTGAAAAATCCCGTTGGATCTGTAATAACAACCACTTCATTATCTGGAACGCCCGAAACCTGACCTTCTCCCAAATCCTGAAGTGCAATAACGTTTCTTAAGTTATTACTAGTAGTTGTTACTCTATTCTGTTTATTGGTTACCCATACCTCAATCCTTGTAACTTGAACACGGCTGTCAATTAATGGATAATTTCGAAGAGAAGCATCGTATTTATTTCTGAAATATTGTGACAAGAAGAAGTGTCGGTCATTATCATAATCTAATGCAAACAAATCAAAGTTCTGCACTGTACCTCCACCTTCTGCGACTATACTTTTGGTTTGAGACTTTTGTTCTGAGAAAACTCCAGTAACAGTTGTTTTACCAAATTGCAGCTGTGCTTTAACCCCAAATAAACTTTGCGCACCACGAATTAAGGTACTGTTTAAAGGCATGCTCACATTACCAACCTCAACTTTTTGAACGATATCATCTTCTGAAGGTGTGTAAGCTAATTTGAATAAATTTTGAAAAGCAAATGTTGATTGCGTATCGTAGTTTGCGTTTACTTCAAGACGAGTTCCAATTTTTCCCATTAAACTCATACTGATTCTTTGATCGAAATCAAAAGTCAGGCTGGATCTATTTCTAGGTGAAAATGATGGATTATCTTGTTTAGTATAACGAAGACCCAAGTCCATTTCTACTGATCCTGTGGGTTTTACATCTATGGTATTACTTCCAAAAATACTTTCGAATAAACTCGAATTGATGTAATATCTTGGCAATAAATCTTTTTTGGCTGCTTCCGCTCCAGCTTTTTTACCATCTATGGCGTCCGATTTTTTTCTAAAATAATCTCTTCTGGATTCTTTCAGAACTAAATCTTCATATTCTTTCGGAGTTAAAATTAGCGGATAATTGATAGAAAAACCGTCAACAGAATTGGTGTAGATATAACGATCTGTAATAGGATCGTATCTGTATGCCGATAGTATACTTGGAGGATCTTCAAGCTCAATTTTACCTACTGAAAACTGAGTTTTAGTTGTATCTTGTGTTGCGGGAGTAACCTGCGCACGCAAAACATTACCGCAGAGCAAGACCAGCAACAAAATACAAATTTTACGCATAGAATTCTTTTATATGAAAATGAATTTATAAGCTTTTTAAAGCCTTTTTGATAATTGTTTCGACAGTAGCTTCAGGATCTTCTTTTACAATCTTTTCCACCACCTTTTCAGAAGCTTTTCGTACAAAACCTAATACTTCTAGAGCAGATAACGCTTCATCTCGGTTTCTATTGTTCTGAACAGCAAAAACTTCGTCTATATCGTACAATTTAACAACTTTTTCCTTTAAATCAAGTATAACCCTTTGTGCTGTTTTGTTTCCTATACCCTTGATAGACTGTATAACACCTACATCTCCAGATGCAATAGCATTTATAATTTGTTTTGGTTCTATTGAAGAAAGCATCGTTCTAGCAATACCAGCTCCAATTCCCGATACAGAAATTAGCATTCTAAATATTTCTCTCTCCGATTTTTCAACAAAACCATATAAAGTATGCGCATCTTCTTTAATTTGAAGATGCGTATACAATTTTATATTTTCGGTATTTGGTATTAGGGTAAAAGTATGCAGTGATATATTTACCTGATAACCAACACCTCCACAATCTATTACAACGTCTGTAGGATTCTTCTCTACTAATCTTCCCTGCAAATGTGCTATCATAAATATAATTAATTAGTATCAAATATAACAAAAATGCCATAAAACTACGACAAATTTGTCCAATCCTCTTAAGAACGTTTATTGTGCTGCTTTATTCTTTTTAATTTCTTTTTCCTGAGCATCAATAACAGCGATTGCAGCCATGTTAACCATTTCTTCTACGCTTGCTCCTAATTGGAAAATGTGAACTGGTTTGCCCATACCCATCATGATTGGTCCAATCGAATTCACTTTATATAATTCTTTTAGTAATTTGTAAGTGATATTTGCTGACTCTAAGTTAGGAAAAATCAATGTATTTACCTTTTTTCCAGCCAATTTAGAGAATGGGAATTTCTCCTGAAGCATTTCTGGATTTAAAGCAAAATCTGCCTGAATTTCTCCGTCAACAATCATTTCTGGATGATTTTTGTGCAAATAAGCAACTGCTTCTCTAACTTTTGAAGCACTTGGACTGCTTGAAGAACCAAAATTTGAGAATGAAACCATTGCAATAACTGGTTCAATTCCGAACATTTTTGCTGTTTTTGCAGTCATAGTGGCAATATTAATCAAATCTTCTGCAGATGGATTGATATTTATTGCTGTATCTGATAAAAACATTGGCCCTCTTGAAGTTAACATCATATTTGCAGTTGCAATTAACGATGCATTTTGTGCTTTTGGAATCAATTGCATCATTGGTTTCACCACTGAAGGATAACTTCTAGAATGTCCAGTAACTAAAGCATCTGCTTCTCCTTCGTTAACCATCATTGCTGCAAAATAGTTTCTTTCGCGCATGAATTTCTCTGCGTCTAATTTAGAAACGCCTCTGCGTCCTCTTGTTTCCCAGAATGAATTTGCAAACCTGTTACGTCTTGCTTCTTCTTCATCTGTTTTAGGATCAATGATTTCAAGATCTGCATCAAAACCAAGTTCTGCTTTTAGTTCTAAAATCTGTTCTTTGTTTCCTAATAAAATTGGGAATCCGATTCCGTCTTCGTAAACAATTTGAGCTGCTTTTAAAACGTTTAATTGATCTGCTTCAGCAAAAACAATTCTTTTTGGGTCTAATTTAGCACGGTTTGTAATCAAACGTACCATTTTATTATCGTTACCCATACGTTCGCGAAGAATGTCTTCGTAAGCTGCCCAGTCTGTAATAGGATTTTTTGCCACTCCAGATTCCATTGCCGCTTTTGCAACCGCTGGAGCTACAACAGTAATCAATCTAGGATCGAAAGGTTTAGGAATGATATATTCTTGTCCGAAACCAAGTTTTGTTGCACCATATGCTACGTTTACTTGCTCTGGAACTGGTTCTTTTGCCAAAATAGCTAAAGCTTTTACAGCCGCCATTTTCATTTCTTCGTTGATCTTAGTCGCTCTTACGTCTAATGCTCCTCTAAAAATATAAGGGAAACCTAAAACATTATTTACCTGATTAGGAAAATCTGAACGTCCTGTCGCCATAATAACGTCTTTTCTCGTTTCTACAGCTAAATTATAATCGATTTCCGGGTTCGGATTTGCCATTGCAAAAACGATCGGACTCTTTGCCATTGTTAACAACATTTCTGGCGAAAGAATATCTCCAGAAGATAATCCGATGAAAACGTCAGCATCTTTTACGGCTTCTGCCAAAGGAATCTGAGGTCCGTCAATTGCATATTTTAATTGTAAATCTGAAAGTGCAGGATTGTCTTTAGTTAAAAGTCCTTTACTATTGTACATTAAAACATTTTCAACTTTTACTCCAAGTAAAACATACAAATCAGTACAAGCAATCGCCGCAGATCCTGCACCAGAAACTACTACTTTTACATCTTCTGCTTTTTTTCCTGCTAATTCAAGCGCATTGATTAATGCTGCAGAAGAGATAATTGCTGTTCCGTGCTGGTCGTCGTGCATAACTGGAATATCCAATTCTTCAATCAGTCTTCTTTCTATTTCAAAAGATTCTGGAGCTTTGATATCCTCAAGGTTAATACCTCCAAAAGTTGGAGCAATATTTTTTACAGTTTGAATAAATTCTTCAACATTTTCGGTATCAATTTCGATATCAAAAACATCAATATCTGAGAAAATTTTAAATAATAAACCTTTTCCTTCCATTACAGGTTTTCCTGCTTCTGGGCCAATATTTCCAAGTCCTAAAACAGCTGTACCGTTTGAAATTACAGCTACTAAATTTCCTTTTGCCGTATATTTATAAACGTCTTCTTTGTTTGCTGCGATTTCTAAACATGGTTCTGCAACTCCTGGCGAATAGGCCAATGATAAATCTCTCTGGGTTGCATATTTTTTTGTGGGAACTACCTGAATTTTTCCTGGAGTTGGCTCTGCGTGATACAACAGCGCTTCTCTTCTTTTACTCTCTTTGTTCATTATTTTTAGCTTTTATTCTAGCTTACAAAGATATAAGTCTTGTTTTAAAAAGGCATCTTTTTAGCGTTTTCTTTTCCTAAAATCTATTTGGATAAATAAAAAAAGTCCAATAGAAATTGGACTCCTTTTAAATTTTTATCGTTTTTAGCTATGCTTTATTGAGAAATATAAGAATTCAAATGCTGAATGGTATCTTTCTGAATTTCTATAATTGCCTTGACTACATCACTAATTGAAATAATTCCAACAACAATTCCGTCTTCTAAAACAGGCAAGTGTCGTATTCTTTTTTCACTCATAAGTTGCATGCAATCATCAAGATTATCTGAAAGTTTAACTGTAAAAACATTACTTTCCATAATCTCATGAACGAAAGTTTCTTTAGAAGATTTATCCTTTAAAACAATTTTTCGAGCATAATCTCTTTCCGATAATATTCCTTTTAAAACGTTATTATCAATAATAAGAATCGCTCCAATATTTTTGTCTCCCATTACTTTTAACGCATCATAAACCGTTAAATTGGAGAAAATAGAATAGACATTTCTTCCCTTTGCTTTAAGTATTTGATCTACAGTCATAATGAAAAATTTTTAGATTTATAAAGTTATAACAAAATCCAACACAATTTGCAGCGAAATCGATTTTTTAAAAACATAACCAATTCATTTTAAACATAATACACCAAATTTTACATTTTCAAAATTATAGTGTAAAGAATGAAATTGTTTAGAATTGTTTTTTGAGAAAAATTAGATTTTTTAACGTTTACCAAGCAGTTTCTACCTACCTGTAACTCCTAGCGGAGTTATTTCATTTTTTAACCATTAACAATGCGCCAGAGGAGCATAATATTTATAGCCGAAAAATTATGGCGAAAGAAAAAAGCTCCAGAGGAGCAGCATATTGCCCCGCTGGGGCTCTTAGGTGTTTAATATATTCTCTATAAATATTTCGTCCCGCTGGGACTTAAAAAATGCTCCAGCGGAGCATAATATTTATAGACAAAAAATTATGGAAAAGAAAAAGCTCCAGAGGAGCGACATATCATTCATCTGTTTTTTTGAATCGAAATTAAAAATATTTTACATCATCAAATGTCCCTACAGGACATAATGAACTCGGATAATTATTTGCGTTCTACCAATCAGTCACTCCTAGCGGAGTGGCTTTAGAATTATATATTAATGGTTGAAAAAACACTCCGCTAGGAGTGACTGATTGGTAGAAAAAAATTAATCACACCACCCTTCTATTATCCCGTAGGGATTATTTCTAAATATAAAACCCCTTTTCTAAAATTTAGAAAAGGGGTTTTATAATTTATAAAGATGTCATTTTACATTGCAACAATAATAAACTCGCTTCGTCTGTTTTGCATGTGCTGTTTTTCTGTACATTTTACTCCATCTGCACATTTGTTTACTAACTGAGTTTCTCCATAACCTTTTGCAGTTAGTCTGTCTTCGCTGATTCCTTTTTGAATTAGCCAATTTTTGGTTGATTGTGCTCTTTTTTCTGAAAGAATCTGATTGCTTTCTGAAGAAGAACGACTGTCGGTATGCGAACGAATGTCAAGTTTCATATTTGGATATTCGTTTAAAAGATTCACAACTTTCATTAATTGTGGTTCTGATGTTTTTTTGATTGTTGCTTTACCTAAATCAAAAAAGTTCATAGGAAGATTTAATAGTTTTGCTAAGTCTGCTCCTACTTTTATAGAACCTAATTTTACCGGACTAATAGCTACTTTTTTGATTGCTACCGTTTTTGCTAAAAGAGGTTTAAATACTTTATTTAATGAAATCGCTACCGTTGTTTCTCCTTCTGTTTGAACAATTAACGGAACTTCTTTTGCATTGTAATCATTCTTTGCAGTTCTAATTGTATACTTTCTACCGCATTTAAGATTTGGAAAAACATAATTTCCTTTTTCGTCTGTAACGAATGTTCCAACTGGATCAAATTTATCATTAAATAAAGTCAGCGAAGTATTAGCTAACAATTCATTTGATTCAGCATCTGTAACCGTTCCCGTTAAATTTTGTTCACAAATAAGTCTTTTAGTTTCGGTAAATCGGTAAATATCATCTAGACCTTGACCGCTTTCTCTGTTTGAAGAGAAAAAACCATTTCTGTTTTTACTATCAATATTGAAGGCAAAATCATCTTGTTTACTATTTACAGGTTCTCCAACATTCAATACTTCATCAAAAGTCCCATCGGATTTAATTCTTGAAGCAAAAATATCTAGTCCGCCTAAACCTGGACGCCCATCAGAAGCAAAATAAATTTCGTTGTCTCCAGAAATAAAAGGAAAAGTTTCTCTTCCTTCTGTATTAATCGTCGGACCTAAATTTTCTGGAGTTCCAAAAGTTTCATCTTCATTAATAGTAACTTTATAAATATCAGATTGTCCTAACGTTCCCGGCATATCTGATGCAAAATATAGAATTTTTTCGTCTATACTTAAAGCGGGATGCGCTGTACTGTATTGATCACTATTGAACGGAAGTTCTTTAACATTTTGCCATTGTTCATTGATCCATTCTGCTTTATACAATTTTAAAAGTGTAACGTTTTTATCGTTGCTTCTTCTTTTTCCGTCAGTAAAATTATTTCGAGTAAAGTACATTGTTCTTCCGTCTTTTGTAAAAATCGGACTTGACTCGTTGAATTTGTCATTTTTTCTTTTTACTAAAAGTTCTGTTTTTCCAATACTTCCATCTGGCAATAAATCGGCGATATATAATCTAGAAAAAGATTGATTTGTCCATTGAAAATTAGATTTAACAACTCCGCCCGTGTCGCGCGCAGAAGTAAAAACTATTTTATTATTGTAAACAACACCTGCGTAATCTGAAAAATGAGAATTAACTCCGGCATCTCCAATTTCAAATCTTCCTGAATTTTCTTTTATTTCTTCTAAATAATTTTTATCAGTTCGTATTAAATCGGCTCTTTTTTGTAAAACTGCTTTTTGATTGAATTTCTGTAAAATTTCATCCGATTTACGATAGTTTCCAACCGATTTTAATGATTGTGCATATCGGTACAAATATTCAGAATCTTGATTTTCGTTTAATAAAAATAATTGTTCGTACCATTTTAATGCATTTTTTAGTTCTCCATTAAAATAGTATGAATTTGCCAAACGCTGAATTATTCCTTGGTCAGTAGTTTCTTCGTTTACTAAATTCGCATATACTTTTATTGCATCCGCGTAAGCGTACTCCTCATATTTTTTATCTGCATATTTTATGTTCATTGTAGTGAATGGGTTTTGCGCATTCATGTTTGAAATAAAACTACACAGTAAAAGGATCAAAATTAATTTTCTAGCTTTCATAGGTTTCATTAAAAGAATCTTGGAGATATCATTTTATTATAATTATTAAGGAATTCAAATCTTAAGAAAATCTCATGAGAACCAGAATTGTATTTTCTCAATTGTGTAGTTTCATGATCGTAACCATAACCTATATACATTCCTTTTGTAACTTGAAATCCTGCCATTGCACTAACCGAAGCACTCCAACGGTAAGCAAGACCTAAAACAAATTTCTCATTAAACATAAAGTTTCCCGAAACATCTACTTGCAAAGGAGCTCCTTCTACCATTTTTGCCATCAAAGCAGGTTTGAATTTTATATATTCTAAACGATCAAGATTAAATACATAACCAGCAATTAAGTAATAATTGATCTTTTCTTTAAAAATTGCGGTATCGTCAGAATCATAACGATTTGTTTCTATAAAATTAGGAACCGACAATCCAACGTATGCACGATCTGAATGAAAATAAACTCCTGCACCAACATTTGGTGTGATTCTATTATTTAGATTTTGAAACTGTGGATCATCTTGATCTTCAAAACTCAATTTATTAATATCCAAATTGAAAATATTCATTGTTCCTTTTATACCAAAAGACACATCCCATGTTTCTGAAGTTGGCATGGTGTAAGACAGATCTCCTGAAAGTGTGTTTTCATTAGTTGGGCCAATTTTATCATTTACCAAAGAAACCCCAAGTCCTAAATCACTGTTTCTTAAAGGTGTATTTACTGAAAACGTACTTGTTTGCGGTGCTCCTTCTAATCCTACCCACTGCGTGCGATACAACCCAAAAACGCTTAAAGCTCCTCTAGAACCTGCATACGCTGGATTGATTTCGATTGTATTGTACATGTACTGAGTGTACTGTGCATCCTGTTGTGCATTGGACACAATCGAAAAAAACATAAATACTAAAACTAATTTTTTCATTTATTAAGCTTTAAAACGGCTTAGCCTTAACTAAGCCGTAATCCATTTATTTATTAATGTATAAGTAACCTGATTTTTCGTGAGGGTTTTGAGCGTTGTCTTTGTATTTCAAAATGTAGAAATAGGTTCCCACTGGCAGACCTTCTGTTTGTTTAACAGTTGAACGTCCGTTAGAGTATCCAAGAAAAACTCGATCTGTATTATCATATTGGTCAATGTTGAAAACCAGAACTCCCCAACGGTTGTAAATCTCTACTGTATTGTCAGGATAACATTCTATACCTCTGATATAGAATCTCGAGTTCTTCTGATCTCCGTTTGGAGAGAAAGCTTTCAATACTTCGATTACACATCCATTTAAACCTATTACAGTAGGATTGTCTCCATCATTTCTCGAATCGTCTGATAGATCTTCTACTACAACTCCTCTTACACTGCTTCCTTTCACACTTGCCTGATTGCTTACACTTCCTCTATTAATATCATCTTGAGTTATGGTGTAAATTGCGGTGAAATTTGTTTCGTTAGATTCGTTCACTCCCAAATTAATTGCCTGTCCTGAAACTACAACACCTGGCAATGGGTCATTTAATGTGATTCCAACTAGAGGAACATTTCCAGTATTTGTTACTGTAAACTTATAAGTGATTGTTTCACCTGCATTAGCATATTTATCCTTGTTTTCATCATTAAGCACCGCTGTTTTAACAACTGAAATTGCTGGAACTTCAACAAAAACGTTTAGTACAGCTGTAGCACAATTTGTTGGATATGCTTTTTCGCAAACTTGATAAGTCAATGTATAATTTCCTCCTGGTGTATTTGGCTTAACACTTACGGTTCCATCTGCATTCCATTCAAAATAAGAATCAGTCGTTAAAGGTGTAACTGTAACATCTGCTGAATTGATAGGCTGTCCGTTTATTAAATCATTATCTAAAACATTTACAAATTCTAGAGAACCATTAATTCCGTCTACACTAATATTATCGTCTTCCAACGTAATTTGACCTGCTGTTGGTTCAGTTGGATCAACACTATTTACAACTGTAATCTTAACTATTGCCTGACTGCAATTTGATGGATTTGAAACTTCACAAATTGAATAGGTCAATTCGTAAACGCCACTTGGTGTATTCGCAGCAATATTGATTGAGCCGTCTGCAGTTAATACTAGATTTGGATTTGCTGTAATAGTTGACAAAACAATATCTGAAACATTTGGCTTAACTCCGTTTAAAATATCATTAGCAAAAATATTAAGTGAAGCGTCCATTCCTTTTTTCACATCTATAGGTCCAGCCTCATCATCATTTGCTTTAATTGCAAATGTCGGACGTGCATTACAACCTGACGTCGCAGCTGGATAAGCTACAGAAACTACTACCGTTGGGTTTAATGAAAACTCCATTTTAACTCCATTTCTTGTAGCTTCAAATCCGTCAGCACCTTCAGTCCATTGTCCGTTATTCAAAATCCATCCTGGCCAATCAACTCCATTTCCGTTACTATCAACAACAGCTCCAGGCCAGATAAGAGTTCCTGTTAAAGATAAATTAGCCTGTGTTGCGACAACATTATTATTGCTATCGATCCATTTTACTGTTAATAAATTACTTGTTGTGAAATTATCTGGAGTCACAGAATAATCAACATAAGGAACATTATTCGAACAGTAGCTGTTTGCTGATACTGTCATTTTCGGTTCCGTTACTGTAACTTTCACATTATTTGAACTGCAGTTGTTTGTATTTAATTTTTCACAAATTGTATAAGTCAATTCATATTCTCCTGCAGGTGCATTTGGAGCTAGTATAACATTTCCATCTGCATCAACTGTCAAATATCCTTTTGGATCGGCAGTAGTTACTGTTAGATTCACATCTGACGGTATTAATGCATTTCCATCTTTCGTATCATTATCAAAAACATTGATTAATGTTTGAGAAACATTTACTCCAACTGCTGATGGAATAACATCTTCATTTGCAACTAAAGTTCCTGCCGTAACCGTTATCACTGAAATCACTGAATCGCAGTTTGTCGGATTCGTGTTTTCGCAGATTTTGTACTCTACATTATAATCTCCTTTTGGAGTATTTGGCGCAACAGTAATGCTATAATCTGAATTTAATGTCAATCCTGAAGGAAGTGTTCCGATAATCGTGAACGAAGCCTCGCCCGCGTTATTTCCAATCACAACCGGATTTCCGTTTAATTTATCATTTGCAATTAATGACACCGTTGTTCCTCCAATATTTCCATTGATGGCTGTAGGCGCATCTGTAACCGCATCAATTACCGGAAGGCCAATCGTTACTTTCACAGTATTTGAACTGCAGTTTGCCGGATTCAGCTTCTCGCAGATTGTGTACGTCAGTTCGTAAGTTCCCGCAGGAGCATTTGGCGCTAAGACAATGCTTCCGTCTGAGCCTACCGTTAAATATCCTTTCGGATCTGCTGTAGTCAAATTCATATTCACATCTGACACCACCAATGGATTTCCGTTTTTAGTATCATTTGTAAAAATGTTTCCTAGAGTTTGAGACGCATTTGAAGCTGATGCTGATGGAATCAAATCCTCGTTTGCAACAAGGTTTCCTGCCGTAACCGTTATCACTGAAATTACAGAATCGCAATTTGTCGGATTCGTGTTTTCACAGATTTTATATTCCACATTATAATCTCCTTTTGGGGTGTTTGGCGCAACGCTAATGCTATAATCTGAATTTAATGTCAATCCTGAAGGAAGTGTTCCGATAATCGTGAACGAAGCCTCTCCCGCATTATTTCCGATTGTAACCGGATTTCCGTTTAATTTATCATTTGCTGCTAGTGACGCTGTTGTTCCTCCAATATTTCCGTTAATCGCTGTCGGCGCATCTGCAACCGCATCAATTGCCGGAAGGCCAACTGTTACTTTCACAGTATTTGAACTGCAGTTTGCTGGATTCAGCTTCTCGCAGATTGTGTATGTCAGCTCGTAAGTTCCCGCAGGCGCATTTGGCGCTAAGACAATGCTTCCGTCTGAGCTCACTGTTAAATATCCTTTCGGATCTGCGACAGTCACATTCATATTCACATCAGACGGAACTAACGGATTTCCGTTTTTAGTATCGTTTGTAAAAATGTTTCCTAGAGTCTGAGACGCATTTGATGCTGATGCTGATGGAATCAAATCTTCGTTTGCAACCAGATTTCCTGCCGTAACCGTTATCACTGAAATCACTGAATCGCAGTTTGTCGGATTCGTGTTTTCACAGATTTTATATTCCACATTATAATCTCCTTTTGGAGTATTTGGCGCAACCGTAATGCTATAATCTGAATTTAATGTCAATCCTGAAGGAAGTGTTCCAATAATCGTGAACGAAGCCTCGCCCGCGTTATTTCCTATCACAACCGGATTTCCGTTTAATTTATCATTTGCTGTTAGTGATGCTGTTGTTCCTCCAATATTTCCATTGATGGCTGTTGGCGCATCTGCTACAGCATCAATTGCCGGAAGGCCAACCGTTACTTTTACAGTATTTGAACTGCAGTTTGCCGGATTCAGCTTCTCGCAGATTGTGTATGTAAGCCCGTAAGTTCCCGCAGGAGCATTTGGCGCTAGGACAATGCTTCCGTCTGGGCTTACCGTTAAATATCCTTTCGGATCTGCGACAGTCACATTCATATTCACATCTGATGCAACTAACGGATTTCCGTTTTTAGTATCGTTTGTAAAAATGTTTCCTAGAGTCTGAGACGCATTTGAAGCTGATGCTGATGGAATCAAATCTTCGTTTGCAACCAGATTTCCTGCTGTAACCGTTATCACTGATATCACTGAATCGCAGTTTGTTGGATTCGTATTTTCGCAGATTTTATATTCCACATTATAATCTCCTTTTGGAGTGTTTGGTGCAACTGTAATGCTATAATCTGAATTTAATGTTAATCCTGATGGAAGTGTTCCGATAATCGTGAACGAAGCCTCGCCCGCGTTATTTCCGATTACAACCGGATTTCCGTTTAATTTATCATTTGCTGCTAGTGATACTGTTGTTCCTCCAATATTTCCATTGATAGCTGTTGGCGCATCTGCTACAGCATCAATTGCCGGAAGGCCAACTGTTACTTTTACAGTATTCGAACTGCAGTTTGCTGGGTTCAACTTCTCGCAGATTGTGTATGTCAGCTCGTAAGTTCCCGCAGGCGCATTTGGAGCTAAGACAATGCTTCCGTCTGAACCTACAGACAGATATCCTTTCGGATCAGCTGCAGTTACCGTAAGATTTACATCTGATGGCACTAACGGATTTCCGTTTTTAGTATCATTTGTAAAAATGTTTCCTAGAGTCTGAGACGCATTTGAAGCTGATGCTGATGGAATCAAATCCTCGTTTGCAACAAGGTTTCCTGCTGTAACTGATACAATTGAAACAACTGAGTCACAATTTGCTGGAACGGCTCCCACTTCACATATTACATATTCTACATTATAATCTCCTTTTGGAGTATTTGGACTTACTGTAATAGTTCCATTTGTATTTAATATTAACCCTGCTGGTAAACTACCAACAATATTTAGAGTAACTTGTCCAGAGTTAGTCCCAATTACAACTGGATTTCCGTTTAAAGTATCATTTGCTGTTAACGATACTGTTGTTCCTCCAATGTTTCCATTAATTGAAGTAATTGTATCTACAACTGCTTTTATTTCATTAGCCACTACAACTGTGGCTGTAGCCGTTTTACAATTTGAAGAATTTATTTCGCAGATTTCATACGTAATACTATATGATCCACTTGGTGTATTTGCTGCAAGAGTAAGTTCTCCGTCTGCATTAACACTTAATGCTCCATCGCTATGAACTGTTACAACTGTATTTAAGTTAGTAACGGCCACCCCATTTAATGTGTCATTTGTTTTAACATTTCCAACATTTATTGCTGAAGAGCCTGAAGTTTTTACTCCAAATGAGTCAGTATTTGCACATAGAATTGAATTAATAACAAAACTTACATCACTAGAAGGACATCCATTAGATGATACCGAAATAGTATAACTTCCTGTAGGTGCTGTAATTGTACCTGCATTGTTAGTAACTCCAGTTGAAGGAGTTATTGTATAAGTATAAGCCGAATTGTAATTATTAATAATAAAGCTTCCCATAGCTGTTAAACATGTTGGCTGTGTAATAGCACTTAATGTTGGTACAGTTGGAACAGAATAGATTTGTACATCAACCGAAGTTCTTGCGCTTTCACATCCGTCTGACGAAGTCTGGCTTACGTAATAGGTTCCTGTTGCCAAAGCATCTGTTCCCGCAAGCGCTGTTCCGCCTGTAGAAGCATTATACCATTTTAGGCCTATCCCAGAAGCAGTCAGATCGCTTACCGTTTTATTTTCTGAAGAGCAGAATGCCTGTGCCGAAGCTGATGGAGCCGATGGTGTCGGATTGACTTTTACGTCAACCGAAGTCCTTGCGCTCTCGCATCCGTCCGCCGAAGTCTGGCTTACGTAATAGGTTCCTGTTGCCAAAGCATCTGTTCCCGCAAGCGCTGTTCCGCCTGTGGAAGCATTATACCATTTTAGGCCTGTTCCAGTAGCAGTCAGATCGCTTACCGTTTTATTTTCTGAAGAGCAGAATGCCTGCGCCGAAGCTGATGGAGCCGATGGCGTCGGATTGACTTTTACATCAACCAAAGTCCTTGCACTCTCGCATCCCTCTGCTGAAGTCTGGCTTACGTAATAGGTTCCCGTAGCCAAAGCATCCGTTCCCGCAAACGCTGTTCCGCCTGTAGAAGCATTATACCATTTTAGGCCTGTTCCAGTAGCCGTAAGATCATTTACCGTTTTATTTTCTGAAGAGCAGAATGTCTGTGCTGAAGCTGATGGAGCCGATGGCGTCGGATTGACTTTTACATCAACCGAAGTCCTTCCACTCTCGCATCCCTCTGCCGAAGTCTGGCTTACGTAATAGGTTCCTGTTGCCAAAGCATCCGTTCCCGCAAGCGCTGTTCCGCCTGTAGAAGCATTATACCATTTTAGGCCTGTTCCAGAAGCAGTCAGATCGCTTACCGTTTTATTTTCTGAAGAGCAGAATGTCTGTGCTGAAGCTGATGGAGCCGAAGGTGTAGCTGTTACTGTTACGGCAACCGAAGTCCTTGCACTCTCGCATCCTTCTGCCGAAGTCTGGC
>Ga0160502_100665_pt1 | contig 15716 bp, 15 predicted proteins | sample DIDnMG_14_FD_108237 | JGI IMG/M metagenome (GOLD analysis project Ga0160502, IMG submission 108237) | Enriched soil microbial communities from UW Madison campus, WI, USA - DID2933_E24_Xylan MG | ecosystem: Environmental > Terrestrial > Soil > Unclassified | place: USA: Madison, Wisconsin... | reverse complement strand
GGAATCGAATTGAACCGTAAAGTTCTTGCAGATTTAGCTATGAACCACCCAGAAGCTTTCAAAGCTATTCTTAATAAAGTAAAATAAACGTTTTATAAACTCAATTTAAGATTACTTACTTATTATATAAAACCATTCGTTAACGCGAATGGTTTTTTTGTTTAAAGAAGTTTCAATTGTCCTGCTTTTCTAAAAACAAAATTTAAAAAGTACATTTGTATAATACTAAAACTCTTTTATGCACAAAGCTCTTTTTGATCATATTCAAAAATTCATTTCTCTTGAACCTTCAGATATTGATAAATTAGAATCATGCCTAGAACTTTCTAAAATAAAAAAGAAAGAACATATTTTAGAAGAAGGTCAAATCTGCAACACCATGTATTTTGTTGTTAAAGGCTGTATGCGACAATATATCATCAACTCTAAAGGAGCTGAACAAACGTTGCAATTTGGTATCGAAAATTGGTGGATTACCGATTATTTAAGTTACCACAATCATATTCCTTCAAGCTTTTACTTGCAGGCAGTAGAAAATTCAGAAGTAATAGCTATTGATAAAACAATTTTAGAATCTCTGCTAATTGAAATACCGAATCTAGAAAGGTACTTCAGAATAGTCACGCAAAAAAGTTTCGGCGCTATGCAAATGCGCATCAAATTCTTATTTACAATGTCGGCTGAAGAAAGATATCATCACTTTAATGACCATTTCCCAGAATTTGTTCAGCGCGTTCCACAATATATGCTTGCCTCCTATCTGGATTTTTCAGCAGAATTTATGAGTAAAATAAGAGCTGGAAAAGTGTGATTTGAATTTCTTGAAGTAGTTCAAGTTTTTAAAAGCATACATTATTGACCTTTGTAATGAACTTTTAAAACACAAAAAAATGAAATCAAGAATCGTTATCCCGAATGTTGCTCCAGAAGCTTATAATGCTTTATTAAACCTAGAAAAATATATCGCATCTACTTCATTAACTCCTGTGCACAAGGAATTAATTAAAATACGTGCTTCTCAAATAAATGGCTGTGCTTACTGTATTAATATGCACACTGCTGATGCCAGAAAACATGGAATTTCTGAACAGAGAATATATCTAACAAGTGCTTGGCGTGAAGCTGATGTTTATACCGAAGAAGAGAAAGCGATCTTAGCTTTAACAGAACAAGTAACTTTAATCAGCAATCATGTTTCTGATGAAGTTTACCAAAACGCCGCTCAATTATTTGATGAAAAATATCTTGCCGAAATCATTTTAGCAATTATTACAATTAATTCTTGGAATAGACTTGCAATTGCTACTGGAATGAGAGCTGTTTAAGTTTTATAAAGATAAGTTTTACAACATTTTAAATTTTTGACAACCCTCACTCAGAGGGTTTGTTTGTATATCACTGTAAATGAATACTAGAAAATAAAAAAATTGCACTTTTTACAAAAACAGGTATTTATACTCTTTCACAGGAACTCAGATTTTTTATTTTTGGCGCATGATACCAAAAAGAATACAAATATTTTCCTTTTTAATTGCTGTTTTTATTACTCTTTTCTCCTGTGAAAAGAGAACAAACAATAGTTTAAAAGACATCCATAATAAAGCTGAAGTTAATAGACTAATTGCAGTTGCAGATAATTTTTTCGACACTAATAAATACGATAGCGCTTTTTTTTATTACAATCAAACAATATCTATTTGCTCACCTTCAAATGACGCAGAAAACTACATAAGCACTTTAAATCGTATGGCAATTATCCAGCAGACTCATGGAGATTATGCTGGAAGTGAGGCAACAATTACTAAGGCGTTACCATATACTAAACTTGTAAAAAACCAACTTCAGACTTGGAACCTCTATACTACTTTAGGAAGCAATTACCTAAACACTTTCGATTATAAAAATTCTATTTTATACCATAAAAAAGCTCTAAAGCTTAATGTAAAGCCGTGGAAAAAATTAGCCTCAAAAAACAATATTGCGGTTACATTAATTCAAGAGAAGAAATTTAATGAAGCCCTAAACATCTTTCTTCCTTTAGAAAATAAAAAAGAGGTAATTAGAGATAAAGAATTTTATGGAGCACTATTAGACAATATTGGATTGTGCTATTATCAAATAGATAATAACGAAAGTGCCTTGCATTACTTGAAGAAAGGTTTAGAAATTAGAAAAACTTTAAAAAGTCCGTATGGATTAGGAAAAAGTTATATTCATCTTGCAGAATTCTATGAATTTAAAGATTTGTCTTTAGCAAAGAAGTACATGGTTTTAAGTTATAAAGAATTCAGTAGAATAAATCATGTAGAAGGGAGATTATCTGCTTTAAAAATGATTATCAAAAACAGTTCAGACTTAGAACTTAAAAATTATTCGAACGAATATATAAATCTTGTTGATAGTACATATGAAGTTACACAAAAAGCTAAAAACCAATTTGCGAGAATAAAGTATGACTCTAAACGCGAAAGAGAAGAAAACTTAAAACTTAAAACACATAAAGCTCAAAATGAATTAAAGCTAGAGAGGCAAAAAAACAGAAACATTATATCTTATATCATAATTGTTCTGAGTCTTTGTTTGATTTTAATTTTATATTATTATCTAACTTCTAAAGCAAATCGAGAAAAAATTGAAGCTGCTTACAACAGTGAAACTAGAATTTCAAAAAAACTGCATGACGAGTTAGCAAACGACATCTATCACACTATGGCTTTCGCCGAAAACAGAAATCTATCTCTGGCTGAAAATAAAGAGCAATTGCTAAATAATTTAGATGCCATATACTCTCGAACAAGAGACATTTCGAAAGAAAACTGCACCATTACTACTGATGAAAATTATATTTTATCACTTAAAGAAATGATTTCTGGTTTCAGTACTCTGAATATCACTTTAATTCTAAACGGGCTAGACAGTATTCTATGGGATGAAATTGACAAAAATAAAAAAATTACTATCTATCGAGTATTGCAAGAATTACTTGTAAATATGCGTAAGTATAGTGAAGCTTCATTAGTCGGGATAAACTTTAAACAAACAGAAAAAAATATTTTAGTTAACTACACCGATAACGGAAAAGGTATAGATACCGAGAAAATTGTATTTAAAAACGGGCTTTATAATGTAGAAAATCGAATTCTAAAAATTAAAGGTGCTATAGATATATCTTCTAGTCCAAATCAAGGATTTAAGGTTTTTATTAAAATTCCTGCCTAATTTAACGAATTGTTTTTCCCAAGTCTCAAAATGAAAAAAGCCCCAGCTTTACTTAAAATTTTAGTCTCTGTACTTCTTTTGCTCGTTCTTCCAACGTCTTGCAAAAAGGAAAAGCATGCAGTATTAAAAAAAACTGATAATACGGCAGAAGTTAAAAGATTAACAATTATTGCAGATAGTTGTTTTGAAAACTCTGATTATAAAAATGCCTTCAACACTTATACTAGAATAATTTCTCTTTCAGATACTGTAAAGGATAGAATCGACTATGTTGATGCATTAATATCTCTAGCTTACATTTATCAATATCAGGGTGATTATATACAAAGTGAGGAAACGGTAATTAAAATATTACCGCACTTAAAATATATGAAGAAACCAAGATTTGCTTGGAATGCCTATTTTATTCAGGGATTTAATTACTTTAAAACCGACAATTTAGAAAGCGCTTTAGTGTATTTTAGAAAAGCATTACACCTTAATACCAGTGCATTTAGAAAATGGGGCATCTTAAACAGTATAGGTATCGTGTATATGAAGCAAAAAAAATATAACGCAGCTGCTTTTATGTTTGAGAAAATTACCACAGAGGGATATCACGCTCAAAAATTTAAAACAAACAGCTGTGATCGTTTTGAATTAATGGATTATGCTGTAATGTTAAACAACTTAGGTATATGCTATCAAAACTTAAAAAATCCAAAAGCTATAGATTTTTACAATAAAGCTTTAAAGATTAGACTTAAAATAAATGATCGTGATAATATCTCTAGCAGTTATGCCGCTCTTTCTGAATATTATTTAAAAACCAACCCCGCATTAGCAAATAAATATGCCAAATTGGGATATGAAAAGGCTTCTGAAGTCAATTTCTATGTAGATAAAAATTATTGCTTGAGTTTTTTGGTTCAAACTGCGACTGGAAATGAATTGAAAAAATATACTAATATTTATATCCATTTTACAGACAGTATTAATAAAGCCCGATTAAAAAATAAAAATCAATTTTCAGATATAAAATACAATTTCAAAAAAGATATAGAAGAAAATTTAGAACTTAAATCCCAAAAAGCTGAGCATGAATTAGAGATGCAGAGGCAGAAAAATAGAAGCAACATTTCTTATGTAGTAATTTTCATCAGTGCTTTCATTTTACTCTTTTTATTTTTTCACATTACGTTAAAAGGAAAAAAAGAGAAAGATGATGCCATATTTAAAAGCGAGTTAAGAATTTCGCAAAAGCTTCACAACGAATTGGCAAATGACGTTTTTAAATTATCGACACGTATTCAAAATTCTAATCTTGAAGAACCAAAAACAAAAGAGGAATTACTTAATCATTTAGATCAAATTTATTTGAAAACCAGAAAAATTTCTAAAGAGAACAGCATTATTCCTTTCAATGAAAATTATGAAATTGGTTTAAAAGAAATGATTTCCGAATATTCTCATTCTGATTTGCACATAATAGTAAATGGTTTAAATACCGTTTCATGGTCAAAAATCGAGCGCATTAAAAAAATAACCGTTTTTAGATCACTTCAAGAAATTTTCGACACTATGAAAAAGCATAGTGACGCATCATTGGCAAGTCTTACTTTTAAAATAAACGATAAAAACCTGCAGATAATTTACATCGATAATAATACAAAAGTTCAAAATAGCAGTATTAATTTAAAAAACAGACTGAAAAGTGTCGAAAATCGTCTTAAAACATTGAAAGGGTTTTTACAGGTTTCTGATTCCGAAAATCAAGGTTTTAAAGTTTTTATTAATCTTCCTTTATAATATAAATGCCATTTTTTAATTTTTAAAATCCATAAATGAAAGTCTCATCTGTAGTTAAAATTTTAATTTCTGTATTTCTTTTGCTCGTTTTACCAACGTCATGCAAAAAGGAAAAGCATGCAGTATTAAAAAAAATTGACAATACGGCTGAAATAAAAAGACTGACTATTATCGCTGATAATGATTACGATCATAATGAATATTTAAAGGCGTACAAAAATTATCTAAAAATAATTCATCTTTCTGATCCTGAAAAAAATAGAATAGATTATGTTGACGCACTAATTTCAATAGCGCTTATACAACAATATGAAGGCAATTACCTGGAGAGTGAAAATACTGCTACAAAAATACTGCCTCACCTTAAATACATGAAAAAACCAAGGTTTGCTTGGGAAACATATAAAGTTTTTGCAAGTAATTATTTAGCTACAAAAGATTATGACAATGCTCTTATCTATGCTAAAAAGGCTTACGATCTAAATACAACTGTGAGAAGGAAAGCAAATGCATTAGCTAATATTGCGCTTGTTTATATGCATAAAAAACAATACAAAAAAGCTGTAAAAATTTATACTCAGCTAACTACCACGGGATATTATGGTAATAAGAAAAAAACAAATACTTTAAAGGATTTTGAATTAATTGACTATGCAGTAATGAGAAATAACATAGGTATTTCTTACGCTAATTTATTACATCCTAAAGCTCTATCCTATTACCAAGAAGCTCTAAAGATTAGACTTCAATTACATGACAAACATAACTTACCAGAAAGTTACTCAAATCTTTCCGATTATTATGTAGATTCAAATCTTGCATTGGCTAAAAAATATGCTGAAGCAGCTTATAAACACGCTTGCATAATAAATACTTATCAGCAAAAAAAGTATGCTTTAGAAACTTTAATACGAACCACTACAGGAAATGACTTAAAGAAATATTCTAATATGTATGTTCATTATCTCGACAGTATTAATAAAATTCAATTATCACAAAAAAATCAATTTGCCAACATACAATACTATTTCAAAAAAGATAAACAAGAGAATTTAGAACTGAAAACTCAAAAAGCAGAAAAAGAATTGCAATTTGAAATACAAAAAAATCAAAGTTACATTTTGTATGTAGTAATTTTTATTAGTGTTTTCGCTTTGCTGTTTTTAACTCTTCATATTACTTTAAAAGGGAAAAGAGAAAAAGACGATACTATATTTAAAAGTGAATTACGGATTTCTCAAAAACTTCATAACGAATTAACAAGCGAAGTTTTTAAATTATCTACAAATATTCAAAACTCAAATTTTGAAAAACCTGAAAGCAAGGAAGAATTACTTAATCATTTAGATCAAATTTATTTGAAAACTAGGAAAATTTCGAGAGAAAATAGTGCCATACTAACAGATGAAAACTATCTCGAAAATCTAAAAATGATGCTTTCTGAATACTCCAATTCTTCTTTAAATATAATTGCAAATGGTTTAAGCAGTTTTTCATGGCATGAGATTGATCGAATTAAAAAAATCACCATTTTTAGAATACTTCGAGAGCTCTTAAATGAAATGGCGAAAAGCAGTAACGCATCTTTAATAAGCTTAAATTTTAAAAAAGAGACAAAAAATATTCAAATAATTTATATTGATAACAATACAGAAACCACTGATGGATATGTCAATTTAAAAAAAAGACTACAAAATGTGGAAAACCGTATTAAAACAATAAAAGGAACTATTAATTTTGAACCGAATCTAGAAAATGGTTTAAAAATAAGTTTCACATTCCCATTATAAAACAATTATATGTTTAAAAAAGTTTTAGTTGCCGAAGATTTAGACAGTATTAGTATCGCTGTTATTCAAGTACTTGAAGAACTACAAGTTCCAGTAATTCACCATGTGAAATATTGTGATGAAGGTTTACTCAAAGTAAAAAAAGCTTTGGTTGAAAATGAGCCTTATGATTTATTAATTACCGATCTGTCGTTCAAATCAGATCACCGAAAAGCAAATATCGAAACTGGCGATGGGTTAATTGAAGCAATCAATCGTGTTCAGCCTAAACTAAAGAAAATTGTATTTTCTATTGAAGACAAAAGTTATAGAATTAAAACGCTTTTTAATGAGCTAGGAATTAATGCCTACGTTTCTAAAGGAAGAAATAGCATTATAGAATTACGAAATGCGATTGAAAGCACATTCAATAATGAAGAAAAAATACTTTCGTCTGATTTGTCTTTTAATTTTAATGATAAGGCCTTAATTGAAATTGAATCTTATGATATTTCGATTTTAAAACTTTTATCTCAAGGATATATTTTAGAAAGTATTTCAAAAGAGTTTAAAGATTTGTCTATTACCCCAAACGGAACGAGTAGTATCGAAAAAAGAATTAATAAACTAAAAATTTACTTTAAAGCTAATAATAATGTTCATTTAATTGCTATAGCAAAAGATTTTGGATTGGTATAACTAGCATAATATGATACGTTTACGGATTCCCGTAAGGATATCAATTCTAATAAATCTAAATTTGTTATGAATCTATTAACCTACAATGAAACCAAAAAACAAAGCGGATATTTTATTCGCAAAAATTAACACAACCCAAAATAAAATAATAATGAAAACAATGCTACTTTGTCTTTTTTTATCAATAAGTTTTGTTCTAGTTTCTGCAAAAACCGGATGGCTTGAAATTGATTGGAAACTTATATTTATTCCAGCGCTTTTAGTATTACAAATTATCATAATTAGCACAGCTTTAAAAAACAGATACAAAAAACACTAAATAATTTTCTAAGAAAGGCCTGATAATTGTAGAAAGAGAATTATCTATATTTGATTACAATTATTTTTTTACATGAAAAACGTTCTCAGCCCTCTCCTACTATTATTTACATTTATATCTTTTGCGCAAACCAAAATTCTGTCTTGGAATATAGAAAACTTCGGAAAATCAAAATCGAATACCGAATTAAACTATATTGCCAAAACTATCTCTGCCTATGACATAATTGCTATTCAGGAGGTAGTTGCAGGAAACGGCGGAGCACAAACTGTAGCAAAGCTCACTGAATTACTTAACGAAAAAGGAAATAAGTGGGACTATAATATAAGTGATCCAACAAGCAGTAGCAGTTACAAAACTGAACGATATGCTTTTATTTGGAAAACTCATAAAATAAAATTAAAAAACAAACCTTGGCTGGAGAAAAAATATAATTTAGAAATTGACCGAGAACCTTATTTTGGCACTTTCGAAATCAATAAAAAAACAATTACACTAGTCAATTTTCACGCTATAACTCAAAAAAAGCAGCCAGAAACTGAAATTAAATATTTTAAGTTTTTGCCAAGCGAATACCCTAATTTAAATCTGGTTTTCTTAGGCGATTTTAATTGCCCTGAAAAACATACTGTCTTCATTCCTTTAAAAAAAATGGGATATAATTCTGTATTGAAGAATCAGAAAACAACGCTTAAGCATAAATGTAAAAACAATATCTGTTTAGCATCTGAATTTGATAATATTTTTTACAAATCCTCATCAATGAAAGTTATCAATTCGGGAGTAATTAAATTTTATGAAGATTTTGATTCTCTTCAAGCAGCAAGAAAAGTTTCAGATCATATTCCGATCTGGTTTGAAATCTCACTGAATTAGGTTTTAAGTTTCTTTTTTCTTGCAGCAGGAAATAAAACATTATTCAAAATTAATCTGTAACCTGGAGAATTTGGGTGCAAATCTAAAACCGTTGGCGGATCTCCAACTTGATGCTGAAAATCTTCTGGATCATGTCCTCCGAAGAAAGTAAACATTCCTTTTCCTTTTTCGCCATGAATATATCTTGATTCGCCATTTAGCTCACAAGTTCCCATAATTAATATGTTAGATTTTATTAGCGAAGAATCAAATGAAGTCGTTTGCCCCATAAAACCTTTTACCAATTGGGTATGGTTTTGACACAACATACTTGGAATTGGATCCCATTTTGCTGAAAATTCCATTAAAGTGAAATAATCTTTTTCCATAACAATACGTCTTTTTGTAGTCATATCGATATCTGAAAATTCATAAACTTCAGGTCTTCTTTCTAAGGTAAAATTTTTGAAAGCAAAAGAGTTATTGTAATTTAATTTCGATTGATAATTAGACTCGCTTGGATCGCCATCAAACATTGTTTCGCAAATATCGACTCCATCAGCTGCAAGCGCAATATCAAAACTATCTGTAGCAGAACACATTGCAAACATAAATCCACCGCCAATTACAAAATCTCTAATTTTTTTTGCTACTGCTCCCTTTTCCTGAGATACTTTGGCATATCCTAATTTTGTCGCTAAAGCTTCAGCATCCTTTTTTTGATCAATATACCAAGGTGTATTTTTATAAGCCGCATAGAACTTTCCGTACTGTCCAGTAAAATCCTCATGATGAAGATGTAGCCAATCATACATTAATAACTGATCGCTTAAAACTTCTTCGTCATAAATTGGAGTGAAAGGTATTTCGGCATAAGTTAAAACCAAAGTTACAGCGTCGTCCCAAGGTTGTTTTCCTTTTGGTGTGTAAACGGCAATTTTTGGAGCTTTCTCCAAAATTACAGATTCCATATTTTGAGAAGGACTCGAGATTTCATTTAAAATAGAAGCTTGTTCACTATCTGAAATAACTTCAAAACTAACACCTCTAATTTTACATTCTTTTCTAATCTCTTCAGCATCAGGAAGCAAGAAAGAGCCTCCACGGTAATTTAAAAGCCAGCTTGCTTTATAATCTCTGCTTAAACACCAATAAGTAATACCGTATGCTTTTAAATGATTCTGTTGAGTTGTTTCGTCCATCGGAAGTAATATGAACGAGGCGCGGGCATTGAATGTAACTAATAGTATAAAAATGTAGAATAAACTTCTATTCATCCGAAAATTATTTTAGTAAAGATATAAAGGAACTATCTAAAAAAAGAATCTATAGTCCCTTTTATGGCATAAGAGAATGTTAAATAAAAAAACAGGGGAAAATACCTGATTTACACCCTTGAAAAAAACAGGTAAAAACACCTATAGTGTCATTAAATATTCTATATACATTTGCTATCCCAGGTCATAAAACTAATCAATGTAAAAAACAACCAACCAATGAAGTTTAATGATAGTAATAACCAAGAAAAGGGTATGAATTTAGTTCAAAAAATAGGTTTATGTGTTCTCGTGATAACAATCATATTGTATTATGTGTTATCAATTCAGTTTTTGACAGCATAATTTTTTAGATTGTCAAATCTGCTAAATCGTTTTGAATGGCATACACAACCAAACCGGCAATATTGCGCGATTCTGTTTTAAGCAGCAAATTATTTCTGTGCCCTTCAATAGTTCTCGGACTTAAAAACAGCTGCTCGGCAATTTCGGCAGTTGTTTTCTGCTGACAGATCAATTGCAGAACTTCTACTTCACGAGGCGAAAGGAAACTCGTATCTAAACCGCCTTTTGTATTTTTAGGAGAAACTATGGTTTCTTGAATTGTTTTTAAAACATTTTCATTATAGTAGAATCCTTTTGCAGCTACTTCTCTAATTGTCAGAATTAAATCTTTTGGAGTAGTATTTTTAATTAAATAAGCAACAGCACCAACCTGAATCATATTAGCAATGAATGACTTCGTATCATAACTTGTTAGCGCTATTATTTTGATATCGGGAAACGCCTTTCGAATAATTTTAGTGGCCTCGACACCATTTAAAACTGGCATCTTTAAGTCCATTATAATTATATCGGGTTTGACTTCGTTTTCATTTAACTGAGAAATTAGATCTTCTCCGTTTGAGGCCTCAAAAATAACTTCTACATTATCTTCTCTCTGTAATAAAAAAGAAATTCCTTTTCGAAACAAAATTTCATCATCGACAAGGGCAATTTTAATAGTGGCATTCATCTTTTTGGATTTTGGTCGTTTAGTTTGGTATCCCGAAATTACAAAATATGATTAATAAATAGCCAAAACATATCATTTTATCGACTAAAAACCTTATTAAAGTTTTAAATTCGACCTAAAAAGTAAAATTTACTGCGATTCCGTTATTAATTTCAGAGGTAATTTTGATTGTTCCTTCCAAAAATGATATTCGGCTATCAATATTTTTCATTCCTAAACCTTTTTGATTTTCAGCATTTGAACTATCAAAACCAATTCCGTTATCTTCATAATTACATGTATTTACACCTTCAATATTGATAAATGAAATCCAAATTTCGGTGGCTTTTCCATGACGAAGCGAATTATTCATTAATTCTTGAAGAATTCTAAAAATATGCAAATGTCTGTCGAGGTCTTTGTCGTCAAAATCGATTTCATTTTTATAATGCGTTTTGACAGATTTACTGGTTTCAAATTCCTCGCATAATTCTTCTATTCCTGCATTTAATCCAAATTTTTCAAAAACAGGAGGCAATAGATTATGGGCAATTTTTCTAGAGTTTTCTAAAGCTTTGGTAGTTAAATTGATTATATTTTCGGTTATTTCAGCCGTTTCAGATTCTGTAAGATTTGGCGCAGTAAGCAAATGGCTATTTAATGAAACAATATTTAATTTCGAACTGATATCATCATGAAGATCTTGTGCAATTCTTTTACGTTCTTCTTCCTGCGTGATAATAACAGCATGCAATTGTTCTCTTTGATATCGAAGTATTAAATCAACTTTTTCTAATTCCTTCTGAATTATTTTTTGTCTAGAAAAATAAAAGAATATAATTAAAACTACCGCAACAATCATAAAGAAAAGTGAGGTGTATAAAATAATAGCAACAATTTCTTTTTCTGGTATTGAATGGAGGCTCATATTATGGATTGAAATATTTTAATTAGCTAAATTTTTCGTTTTTGAAAAACTCACTTTCCATTCTACAATCATAGAGAAATAAAATACTCCAACTAAAAATGCATTTAATCTCCAACTTAAATATTTAAATTCATTTGACAAGTTATGCGTTAAATTCCCTACCAGCAATAATACTGTTGAAGCAAGCATAAAAGCTACCACTCCAATCGAAAAATAATAGTAAGTTTTATTATCGCCAAGCATATTATAAAAATGCATTAAAGCAAAAATGAGGACTAACAATGAACAGATTGTAATTTCAAACAAATTAAATTTATAAATCTGTTTTGGGTCATTATATAATTGAATAAAAATGATCAATAGAGCCAAAATCATACTCCAAACTACCACTTTTTTTTGTGCCTGAATTTTAAATAATGACTTATAAAACAATCCTAACAATATCATCTGTCCAATGACAAATGTATTCATCAACAATAAATTATTTAAATGCATATGATACATGATTTCCATAGAAATCTGAATTAAAAAGCTAAAAACAATATATATGATGAAAAAGACATTAGCTTTTTCCTTGCGGAAAAAGCTATATGTATATAATATCAAACTTATAAATAAAATGATATAAGAAGAATATATTAAAAAATCATCCATTATTATGCCATCGGACTAGCTGGATCACCATAAGGAGGACATGGACGGCTAGTGTCATAAACAACTTCGCTTCCCTCGCATCCTTCTGATACACCCACATTAAATACATCTACATAAATACCGGTTTTTTTGTCCAGTTTTGTACCCACAAACATTAAAGTTTGTTCTCCAGCATTGTTAATTCCTTTGTATGCTCTAACTGCATCAATGTCTTGCTTTAATACTAATCTCAAAGCATCTAAAGGGATTAAGTAAGCGTCAATTTTACCTTTACCTTCTTCAACCTCTTTAGGCGAATCACGGTATTTTTTTGCCCAACTTTTACCTTCTTCTAAAGATACTTCAACACTTCCTAGATTAAAATCATCATTCATAATTTACATTTGTTAATTGGTTAATAATTTAAAAAAAAATTAATAGTTTCTGATTGGTTTAGCTAAACTACTGATTTTTATTAAAAGATTAACGTCAAAACATAAAAAAAGCCTTAATAATAAGGCTTTTTAATTTTTTAAAATGGAACATCACTATCGTCGTCGTCGTCATTTAAATTACTTCCGAAAGCTTCGTTAGCAGATGGTAAATTTTTAGTTATAAAAGGGTTATCATCATGATTCATTTTTGATGGTAAATCATCATAACCTCCTGTAAACTCTTCAAGATTATCAAACTTACCTAAGTGTCCTAAGAATTTCAGACGAATATTTTCCAAACCACCGTTACGGTGCTTGGCTATAATAAACTCAGCTTGACCTTGTGTAGAAGAAGCTTCATCATCATCCCATTCTTCAATTTTATAATATTCAGGACGATAAATAAACGATACGATATCGGCATCCTGCTCGATCGCTCCAGATTCACGAAGATCCGAAAGAAGCGGACGTTTACTCGAACCACGGGTTTCAACGGCACGCGATAACTGAGAAAGTGCAATTACCGGAACGTTAAGCTCTTTTGCTAAAGCTTTTAAGTTTCGGGAAATTGTCGAAATCTCCTGCTCACGGTTTCCTCCTCCTTTACCACTACCTCCAGCAGTCATTAACTGCAAGTAGTCAATAATAATTAGTTTGATTCCGTGCTGAGAAGCCAAACGACGACATTTTGCACGTAAATCGAATATCGAAAGCGAAGGCGTATCATCAATAAATAATGGGGCTTTTTCTAAGTTTTTTACTTTTGTACTTAATTGCTCCCATTCGTGTTTTTCTAACTTACCCGTTCTTAATTTTTCTGAAGACAATCCTGTTTCAGAAGAAATAAGCCTAGTAATTAACTGAACCGACGCCATCTCCAGAGAGAAAATCGCAACTGCATGTCCAAACTGAATACTCACGTTTCTCGCCATCGAAAGGACGAAAGCCGTTTTACCCATACCAGGACGAGCCGCGATAATAATTAAATCCGAAGGCTGCCATCCAGAAGTTACTTCATCCAGTTTTTCAAAACCTGTTGCAACTCCACTCAAACCTTCCTTACCAGCAATTTCTTCAATACGTTTTTTCGCCTGAAGAACCAAACTCTGAGCAGTCTCAGAACTACGCTTGATATTTCCCTGAGTTACTTCGTATAATTTAGATTCGGCTTTATCCAGCAAATCGAATACGTCTGTTGTTTCGTCATAAGATTCTTCAATAATTTCAGATGAAATTCGAATCAAACTTCTTTGAATAAATTTTTGAAGAATAATACGCGAGTGAAATTCGATATGCGCAGAAGAAGCAATTTTCTGCGTTAGCTGAATCAAATAAAAATCTCCTCCAGCTAGATCCAGCTTTCCGTTTTTCTTTAATTGTGTCGAAACCGTTAAAATATCAATTGGCTGAGTTTCTGTAAAAAGCTGTAAAATCGCCTCAAAAATATGTTTGTGCGCGTCTTTGTAAAAAGCATCAGGCTGCAAAATATCAATTACATCATCTACCCCTTTTTTATCAATCATCATCGCACCAAGAACAGCCTCTTCTAAGTCAATAACTTGAGGAGGAAGCTTACCTTTTTCTAGATTAATAATTGTGGTTTTGTCGACCTTAACGGGGTTTAAGTTTTTGAAATTTTCCATATAGCGAAAGTAGCAAAATTTAAAAAAAATATGCTATCGAGTTATAACTAATAATTGTTTATAAATAATCTTGATTTGTTCATAACCAAAAAAAAATCCGAAACCGTAGGGCTTCGGATTTTTCATCATATTATATGAATTTACTCTTTAAACTCGCCCATATTACTGTATTTGTCCATTCTTTGGGCAATTAAATCGGCTGTTGATAAATCTTTCAATTCGTTATATCCTTTAGTAATATATTCCGCTACTGTTTTGAAAGTAGTTTCTCTGTCATAATGTGCTCCTCCTAGTGGTTCTGGAATTACATCATCAACTAATTTTTGTTTTTTCATGTCAGAAGAAGTTAATTTTAAAGCTTCTGCTGCACGCTCTTTGTATTCCCAGCTTTTCCATAAAATAGAAGAGCAAGATTCTGGAGAAATTACAGAATACCAAGTGTTTTCTAACATATAAACACGGTCTCCAACACCAATTCCTAAAGCTCCACCTGAAGCACCTTCACCCACAATAATTGTGATAATTGGCACTTGCAGACGAACCATTTCGAAAATGTTTCTAGCGATAGCTTCTCCTTGTCCTCTTTCTTCGGCTTCAAGTCCTGGATATGCACCCGGAGTATCTACTAAAGTTAAAACTGGAATTCCGAATTTCTCTGCCATTTTCATCAAACGCAAAGCTTTACGGTATCCTTCTGGATTAGCCATACCAAAATTACGGTACTGACGTGTTTTTGTATTAAAACCTTTTTGCTGACCGATAATCATAAACGATTGTCCGTTTATTTTACCAAGACCACCAACCATAGCTTTATCATCTTTAAAACCTCTGTCTCCATGAAGTTCTAAGAAAGTATCTCCGCAAATTGCTTTGATATAGTCTAAAGTATACGGTCTATTTGGGTGTCTTGACAATTGTACTCTCTGCCAAGCCGTAAGGTTTTTGTATATTTCTTTTTTAGTTTCTACTAATTTTTTGTTGATTTCCTTGCACGTCGGGGTTACGTCAACGTCAGATTCTTTTCCAATAATAACACACTTTTCTAACTGTTCTTCAAGTTCTTTAATTGGAAGCTCAAAATCTAAATATTCCATGGATTTTTGAATTTTGTTTGTAAATCGAACCGCAAATATAAAAATATTATATCATTGGCGAAGT
>Ga0160502_100661_pt1 | contig 15834 bp, 12 predicted proteins | sample DIDnMG_14_FD_108237 | JGI IMG/M metagenome (GOLD analysis project Ga0160502, IMG submission 108237) | Enriched soil microbial communities from UW Madison campus, WI, USA - DID2933_E24_Xylan MG | ecosystem: Environmental > Terrestrial > Soil > Unclassified | place: USA: Madison, Wisconsin... | reverse complement strand
TTTTCTCTTCTTTTTAAGTTATTGTTTTATATATATTCCAGGCATTAAACCTGTAGATTCAATTTCAGATTCTGATATTCGTATAAAACTAAATTTTTTGCTTGGTGCATCATTTAGGCAATTATACTTTATGCTATAATAATCAATTAATTCAACTTCTTGAACATTTGGATTTTGATAATTACCATACTCTTTTAAATAATATCTTTCATAATCAAATATTTCAGTAGTAGCAGAAGTATATTTTTGCATAGGATATTTGTATAACAAATCGTCTTCAGTAAATTGAATCATTCTGTCTTTGTTGTCTTTCCAAGTTCCCTGAATCCAAACTGGCGGATTCATATATCGTGGTCCGTTGTATTTTTTTTCTTTATAATCATCATCTTTCGAACAAGAGATTAAGGAAATTAAAGCAAGTGATAAAAAGGAATTTTTTCATGATTTGAATTTTATACAAAAAAAATGTAGAAAATCTATACAGAAATAACCGTTTAGGACTTTTTTATAATATATTAAGACATTTTTGATTTTAAAAATTAGTCAAAAGAAACCCCTTGTAAACTCAATTACAAAGGGTTTTTAATATGATGAAAGGAAAAACTATCCTTCATCTTCTTCAGATTCTTTTTTAGAAATTCCAAATCTTATTTACTGCTTATTGCTTCGTATATATTCCAGGCATAAAACCAGTTGATTCAATTTGTGTTTCTGAAATTCTGGTAAACATGAATTTTTTACTTGGTCCTTCTTTGGTATTGTACTTTATGCTATAATAATCTATTAGTTCTATTTCTTGAATATTAGGATTTATATATTCTTCATAAGATTGGCTTTGAAAATCATATATTTCATCACTAGTAGAAATAAAGTTGTCCATTGGATATTTGTACAATAAATCATCTTCAGTAAATTTAAATCCTCTTTGCTTATCATCCATCCAAACTCCTTGAAGCCAAACTGGTGGATCCATATATCTAGGACCGTTATAATATTTTTCTTTGTTGTCATCGTCATGTGAACATGAACTCAAAACTATTAAAGTTATCAGTACTATTAGCTTTTTCATAAAAAAATTTCTGCAAATAAAATCTGATTATTTTGATAAAAGTACCCTTGAAAGATTTATATATATTAGTTTAAGGTATTTTATTATAAAAGATGGTATAAATAAAAACCCTTGTATTTAATACAAGGGTTTTTATTTATAGTAATTAAGAAGCTTATCCTTCGTCTTCTTCAGATTCTTTTATAGAAAGGTCGTGAGGTAATTCTTCGTCATCATCGGTTGAATTTAGTTCAAAAAAACTGAAGAAAGAGCCGCCGTAACTTTTTTGAAACGAGAAATTACTCATATGCTCAAGCTTTGTATATTTTGAATGCTCAATAATCATCATTCCGTCATCTTCAAGCAAACCTCTTTCAAAAACTGTCAAAACAATCTTTTCAAAAGTCGCCTGATCTAATCCGTAAGGCGGATCTGCGAAGATAATATCGTAAGTTGTTTTAGAATTTTCTAAGAATTTAAAAACATCGCTTTTAGTTGCAGCAATATCAAAATCGTATTCTGACGAAACTTGTTTAATGAATTTAACGCAACCAAAATCGCCATCAACAGAGGTGATAGGAGCGCTTCCGCGCGAAGCGAATTCGTAACTAATGTTTCCCGTTCCCGAAAAAAGATCTAAAACCTTTAAGCTATCAAAACTAAAATGGTTATTCAAAACATTAAACAATGCTTCTTTACTCATATCAGTGGTTGGTCTCACAGGTAGATTTTTTGGCGGAAAAATTCTGCGTCCTTTGTATTTTCCTGAAATGATTCTCATGATTGAAATAAGATATAATGTTTTTGATTTTGAGCAGTTGTAAAATTGTTCTTTTCCTTAAGTTTAGCAACGTCTAGAAAAGAAATATGGCGAACATATTTGTAAGCAATTTCAAAATAAGGGTCATTTTCTGTAATTGTTCCCAGTAATTCTAATTTAAAACTTTCTGGGTTTAAACTCAATTGTTCAGCTGTAAATAGAACATAATAAATGAAATCTTCTGGTGTATGATACTCAAAAGAATTGAATAGCAGAAGCTTTTGATTTTGAACCACAATAATTTCGAAATTCTCAGGATTAAAATTCACGATCATTTTCTTATCGTCATTATTACGCGAATTGTCCAGAATTTTTTCGACCAAAATAGTATTAGCATGTTTGTAATCAAACGATCCTACATTGTCAATCAAGAAATTATTGATGTTTATGTATGGAATATAAACAGAATTCATTTGATAGTTTGGAATTTGATCGAAAGTGAAAAAATCCGTTTCAAATACTTTTTTTGTGTATTGAAGATAACTTCCTAAATAGTTTTCATCAAACAAAGCAGTTGGCACAAAAGTCGAAAGATTATTATTATGAATAACCATTACTTCATCGTAAGTCTCTTTTAATTCAGGATTATTCTTGAATGCCTCGCTGAATAAATCTTCAATTTTTGCGGTTTTAGTTGACGTGTCAAACTTTATTTCTTTAAAAGAAGTAATAATATTATTTAAAGTATCAAAACAGCAATATGAAAATCCAGTCAGTGAAACCTGAATAGAAAGTTTTCTGTAATTTTTTGAAGTAATGTTAGTATTTTGTAATGACATAGTTGATTTACAATTCGTTACCTGTTTTAAATCAAGAAAGAATTTAAGCGACCACAAACTTACAAATTAAAAAGGAACAATTATAATTGCAATTTCAAAAAACAATTTCAATCTAAGTTTAAAAGAAGGTTAAGAAAAAGTATATTTAATTGAAGGTTAATAAGTTATATTTTTTATGAATATAATTTGCTTGTTTTTTTGAATATTGAGCATAATTGCAAGTAAATTTTAAAGTTTGGAATTTGGAATTTGATTCTTGGAATTTAAAATTAAAAAAGTCGACCTTTGTGTTTCAATATTACTTTATGAATTCTGCACAGTTTTACGGTATTTTACAAAAACGATTTCCTTTTGCTCCAACTTACAAACAGGATATTTTTTTTCAGAAAATTGCGATTTTTCTAACCGAACCTCAAAATGATACAATTTTCGTTTTGAAAGGATATGCTGGAACAGGAAAAACGACCGTTATTTCGACTATTGTCAATAATTTAGGCGACATCAACAAAAAATACGTTTTGCTTGCACCAACGGGACGCGCTGCAAAAGTAATTGCCAATTATTCGAATAATCCAGCATTTACAATTCATAAAAAGATCTATTTTCCTAAGAAATCTTCTGGCGGAGGAGTCGCTTTTACCAAACAAGTCAACAAACATAAAAACACCATTTTTATCGTCGATGAGGCTTCGATGATTTCAGACAGTACTTTAGACAGCGGTTCGCTTCTGGACGACTTGATTAATTATGTATATTCTGGAAATAATTGCAAAATGATTCTTTTGGGAGATACGGCACAGTTGCCTCCTGTGAATTTAGATATTAGTCCAGCGCTTGATATTCAGACCTTGGGCATTCATTACGATAAAGAAATCGAACATATAGAATTGGACGAAGTAATGCGTCAGGAAGAAAGTTCAGGGATTTTATACAACGCAACAGAATTGCGTGAGTTATTGAAAGAAAGTTTTATAACCGAATTTAAATTCAATGTAAAGAAGTTTAAAGATATCGTTCGACTAACAGACGGTTACGATATTCAAGATGCGATTAATACCGCTTATAGCAATTATAGCATTGAAGATACTGCTTTTATTGTTCGTTCAAATAAACGTGCCAATCAATACAATGAGCAAATCAGAAGCCGAATTTTATTTAAAGAAAGCGAACTTTCAGTTGGAGATTTTTTAATGGTTGTAAAAAACAATTATTTCTGGCTAAAAGAGACCGACGAAGCTGGATTTATTGCCAATGGAGATATTATCGAAGTTTTAGAACTTTTCGGAATAAGAGAATTGTACGGATTTAAGTTTGCGAAAGTAAAAATAAGAATGGTCGATTATCCAGAGCAAAAACCTTTTGAAACGGTTTTAATTTTAGATACTTTGACAAGTGAATCACCTTCTTTAACGTATGAAGAATCAAACCGTTTGTATGAAGAAGTGATGAAAGATTATGAAGATGAGCCAACCAAATACAAGAGATTTCAGAAGGTAAAAGAAAACGAATATTTTAATGGCTTGCAGGTTAAATTCTCTTACGCTATAACGTGTCATAAATCGCAAGGAGGTCAGTGGAATACGGTTTTTATCGAACAGCCATTTCTTCCAAATGGCATTGATACTGATTATATTAGATGGCTTTATACTGCTATGACACGTGCTAAAAATAAGCTATATTTGATAGGATTTAAAGACGAGAGTTTTGAAGAATAGTTTTTTAGCCACGAATTCACGAATTATTTAAACAAAAATCCGTGAATTCGTGGCTAACAATAAATGCTTTTGCAATGACAACACTAAACGACTTACATTCGATTTCATCTACGTTTTCGAATACCGATAAAATGCCAGTTCTGTTTTTAGGACATGGTAGTCCAATGAATGCCATTGAAGAAAATCAGTTTGTCACTGGATTTCGAGATTTGGCAAAAACACTTCCGCAGCCAAATGCTATTTTATGCGTTTCTGCGCATTGGTTTACCAAAGGAACAAAAGTGACCTCGATGGAAATGCCAAGAACGATTCATGATTTTGGAGGTTTTCCGCAGGCGCTTTTCGATGTGCAATATCCCGCAAATGGAAGTCCAGAATTAGCAGTTGAAACAAAGAAGATTTTGGATCCAGTTATGGTCGAATTAGACGAACATTGGGGACTGGATCATGGCGCTTGGAGCGTAATTAAACATTTATATCCAAACGCAGATGTTCCTGTAATTCAGTTGAGTATCGATTACACTAAATCGGGACAATATCATTTTGAATTGGCTCAGAAACTGCAGGCACTTCGTTACAAAGGCGTTTTAATTATCGGAAGCGGCAACATTGTCCACAACCTAAGAATGGTTGATTTTAGAAATTTTGATAAAGACAATTACGGTTACGATTGGGCAATTGAAGCAAGAGAAACCGTAAATAATTATTTGTTAGACGGAAATTTTCAGCCGTTAATTGATTTCGAAAAATTAAATAAAGCCGTTCAATTAGCAGTTCCAACACCAGAACATTATCTTCCGTTATTATATACTTTAGCTTTAAAAGATAAAAACGATGAATTGGAATTGTTTAATGATAAACTTTTGGCAGGTTCGTTGAGTATGACTTCGGTAAAAATATTGTAATAGTATTTGTTTTCCGATCGTTTTCCATTTATGTGATAATGGTCTAAAAGTTATAATCTGCACAATTTGTTTAAAAAATAAATTGGTGAGATAGTAAAATGTTTCATGCAAATTTGTTTATTTTTACATAAGTAATTGTTTATCAGTTGATTGTTTAGTTTGCGTCTTCTTTTTTAAGTAGTTTTTTAAATGCCTTTTTGTGATTAACTGGTGATAATTTAAAAAATGATAGAAGATGATTACAAATTAAGTAAAAGTGCGGCATCAGCACTATAATCACTGATAAAACTAAGATGAATCCAAACAAAGCATTATGGGAAAAAGGCGATTTTACGCGCGTTGCAGAATCTATGAGAGAAAGTGGTGCGGAATTGGTTGCTAAAATTGGAATTAAAGAGAATAGTAACGTTTTAGATCTCGGCTGTGGCGATGGTACTACTGCAATACCCTCGGCAAAATTAGGAGCCAATGTTTTAGGTGTTGATATAGCAAGAAATTTAGTAGAAGCTGGCAATCTTCGAGCAAAAAAGGAAGGATTGGTTAATATTGTATTTAAAGAAGGTGACGCAACCGACTTGAATGAATTGAAAAATCAATCTTACGATGTTACGATGAGCATTTTTGGAGCAATGTTTGCTCCAAAACCTTTTGATGTTGCTAAAGAAATGGTTCGTGTCACACGACCTGGAGGTAAAATTATTATGGGTAATTGGATACCGGGAGATCCAACGTTGATTGCACAAATCTTGAAGATTAGTTCTGAATTTACACCACCGCCTCCTGAGGGTTTTGTAAGCCCAATGCTTTGGGGGATTGAGGATAACGTAATCGAAAGATTTACAAATGCGGGTGTTCCTAAAGAAAATATTTCTTTTGAGAGAGATACCTTTACATTTAAAGCAGCATTCCCACCTTCGGAGTGGCTAAATCGATTAAAAAATTACTATGGTCCAACTATGAATGCTTTTGAAGCTGCAGAACAAAATGGGAAAACTTCAGATTTGTATGCTAAACTTGAAGGATTAGTTAATAGCCAAAACAAAAGTAATGACACAAATTCTACATTAATTCCCGCAACTTATCTTCGTGTTACAGTTTTGGTTTAATTTTTTGTCTTAAATAAACAAGAAAGCTGTTAATAATAATCAATGTATTTTTGCTAGCAGATAGAAAATTCTTGAACATGATTTTCATCCTTTACAAAAATAGAAAAACAGAAAATTTAAAAGTAATTTTTGCATATTTGCAAACACTTAAAACGGGTAAAATTAAATTACTAAATTTTGAGTTTTTTAAACCCAGCAAAATATAAGAATGAAAATAATAGCGGTAATTCCAGCCAGATATGCTTCAACACGTTTTCCTGCAAAACTAATGCAGGATTTGGGAGGCAAAACAGTAATTCTAAGAACCTACGAAGCAGCAGTTTCTACAAAATTATTCGCTGATGTTTTTGTAGTAACCGATTCTGATCTAATTTTTGATGAAATTGTTTCGAATGGCGGAAAAGCCATTATGAGTATTAAAGAACACGAATCCGGAAGTGACAGAATTGCTGAAGCAATTGCCGATCTCGATGTCGATATTGTAGTAAATGTGCAGGGAGACGAACCTTTTACAGAAGCAGAACCTTTAGCACAAGTTTTGTCAGTTTTTAAAAATGATCCCGATAAAAAAATAGATTTAGCTTCGTTGATGCGTGAAATTACAAATGAAGACGAAATCAATAACCCGAATAATGTGAAAGTGGTCGTAGATCAATCACAGTTTGCATTGTATTTTTCACGCTCTGTAATTCCGTATCCAAGAGAGAAAAATGTTGGAGTACGATATTTCCAGCACATCGGAATTTACGCTTTTAGAAAACAAGCTTTATTAGACTTTTACAGCCTTCCAATGAAATCTTTAGAAGCTTCTGAGAAGTTGGAACAGTTACGTTATTTAGAGTTCGGAAAACGCATTAAAATGGTAGAAACCACTCACGTTGGAATTGGGATTGATACGGCTGAAGATCTGGAAAGAGCGAGAGCAATGCTACGAGATATTTAATTTTTTTAGTCATTGCGAGGAACGAAGCAATCTCATGTAGTTTGTCTTTCGTTATTGAGGTTGCTTCGTTCCTCGCAATGATCTTTACTTTGTGTATAAAACAAAAAAGCTCCAATATATTGGAGCTTTTTTAATATCTAAAACATTCTAAATTACTGGTATAAAGCAGGGAATTTAGAAGGATTAACTTCATGCATCATATCGTAAATTTTCTCGTAAATATCTTCTGCAGAAGGTTTAGAGAAATAGTCACCGTCAGTTCCGTATGCAGGTCTGTGTGCTTTTGCTGCTAAAGTCTGTGGTTTACTGTCTAAATATTTGTAAGCGTCTTGTTCTTCTAAAATTTGCTGTAAAATGTATGCTGAAGCTCCACCAGGAACATCTTCATCAATTACTAAAAGGCGATTTGTTTTTGCAACACTTTTTACAATGTCTTTGCTAATATCAAACGGAAGTAAAGATTGAACGTCAATAACTTCGCAGTTAATTCCTTTTTCTGCTAATTCATTAGCTGCTTGCATAACCAATCTTAAAGTTGATCCGTAAGAAACTAAAGTAATATCTGAACCTTCTCTTAAAGTTTCTACAACTCCAATAGGCGTTTTAAATTCGCCAAAATTCAAAGGTGTTTTTTCTTTTAAGCGGTATCCATTTAAACATTCAATAACCAAAGCAGGTTCGTCACATTCTAACAAAGTGTTATAAAAACCAGCGGCCTGTGTCATGTCTCTTGGAACCAAAACGTGAATTCCACGAATAGCATTGATAATCATTCCCATTGGAGAACCAGAATGCCAGATTCCTTCTAAACGGTGTCCACGAGTTCTAATGATTAACGGCGCTTTTTGTTTTCCAACCGTTCTGTATTGTAAAGTAGCTAAATCATCACTCATGATCTGAATAGCGTACAATAAATAATCTAAATATTGAATTTCAGCAATCGGGCGTAAACCTCTCAAAGCCATTCCGATTCCTTGACCAATAATAGTCGCTTCACGAATTCCGACATCGGCAACACGAAGTTCTCCGTATTTTTCCTGCATGCCTTCTAAACCTTGATTTACGTCTCCAATGTTTCCAACATCTTCACCGAAAATTAAAGTCTCAGGATATTTTGCAAATAAAGCATCAAAATTATCACGTAAAATCATTCTTCCGTCCAAATCTGGTTTTGCATTTTCTGCATATTTTGGAAGAACTTTTTCTACTGAAAATACATTTTGAGCAGATTCAGAATGCTGATTGCTGCTGAATTTTTCTTGAGTTTCATTCAAGAAGCTTGTAATCCAGTTTGATAAAATAACTTTGCTATTTGGAACTTCAATAAAACGAAGAATCTTTCTAGCATAAACCAATAATTCCTTTTTTAAAGGCGCTTTAATTGCAGCCAATTCAGAAATTAATTTTTTGATTCTATCTTTATGATCAATGCTTGCTTCAGCAATTTGTTCTAATAAATTAAGAAGATTTTTTTGTTCTTCTATAATTGGATTAATAAAAGCATCCCAAGCATATTTTTTAGCTTCAAGAACTTCTTTCTTTAATTGGAAATCAAGTTCTGCTAATTCTTCTGGAGAAGCAATATTAATGGCAATCATCCAAAGACGCATTTGGCGAATACAGTCAAAATCTTTTTCCCAAGCCAGTCTTTCTGCACTTTTGTAACGTTCGTGAGAACCAGAAGTAGAGTGACCTTGAGGTTGAGTTAATTCGTTAACGTGAATTAAAACAGGAATATGTTCTTCGCGTGCAATTGCTCCGGCTCTTTCATAAGTCGAAACCAATTCGGCATAATCCCAGCCTTTAACTCTAAAGATTTCATAACCTTTAGAATCTTCATCGCGTTGATATCCTTTTAAAATTTCAGAGATATTTTCTTTGGTAGTTTGATGTTTAGCATGAACAGAAATTCCATATTCATCATCCCAAACACTCATAACCATTGGAACTTGCAGAACTCCAGCTGCATTTATGGTTTCAAAAAATAAACCTTCAGATGTACTTGCGTTACCAATAGTTCCCCAAGCGACTTCATTTCCGTTAACAGAAAACTTATCTTTAATTGTGATTCCGTCAACTTCTCTATATATTTTTGATGCTTGTGCTAAACCTAATAATCTAGGCATTTGCCCAGCAGTTGGAGATATATCTGAACTTGAATTTTTTTGTTTTGTCAAGTCTTTCCAAGAACCGTCTTCGTTTAAACTGTGCGTTACAAAGTGTCCGCCCATTTGTCTTCCCGCAGACATCGGATCGAAAGCTAAATCAGTATGACCGTATAAACCAGCAAAAAATTGTTTTGCATTTAATTCGCCAATAGCCATCATAAAAGTTTGATCGCGATAGTATCCAGAACGGAAGTCTCCATTCTTAAAAGCTTTTGCCATTGCTAGCTGAGGAACTTCTTTTCCGTCGCCAAAAATTCCAAATTTAGCTTTTCCTGTTAATACTTCTTTTCGACCTAAAAGACTACATTCACGGCTTGTTACAGCGATTCTGTAGTCATTCAATACCTCAGTTTTGAAATCTTCAAATGTCAGTGTAGTATTGCTTTTTTCTTTTATCATCATTTTGAGAGGTCATTGTTTATGTCGCGAAATTACTTAAAAACAATCAATAATCATAATTCTTTAAACTAAATATAATTTAATTATTTGTATTCAAATTCAAAAAACTACGTATTTTTTTTAAGTGATTTTTATGTAAAATTTAATTTTGTTGATAATTTCGCAAGTTTTTGTTTAAAATTTATTTGATTAAAACCATTTTCGGGTAAAAAGTGTGACTAAAGTTTTTGGTGAAAAAGTGATTATAAATCGTATTTTTTCATTGTATTTAGGTTGTGATATTTCCCATCCGTTATTAGAATATACTGGAAAATAGAGTTCAAAGTAATCTGGAACCAAGTTTAAACGCACGCCACTATCGTACGCAAAAAACTCGCTTTGGTGTTTATTCTTTAAAAAACCAACATCTCCGTAAAGTTCCACCCAGTTCCAAACGGCATAACTAACATTTAAAGTTGTCATCCATTGGTTAGCATAAGACGGTTCTAATTGTGATTTAAAACCTCCCTCAGCAATTACATATTGTTGGCTAAAAAAACCAGTTGTTTCAGATCTTCCAAATAAGTTATAATCAAATAAGTAATCGGTTGGACGGTCTAAACCAAAGCTGAAATAATCTGAATTTGTCTTATTATATACGAAAGCACCAGCATATAATCGTAAATTTAGCTTTCGATTGTTTTGAAATAATCTTCTGTATTCGACTTCACCTGAAATTTTTCCGAATCCGCTTGAAAATTGTAAATCATTCATATAGCTAAAATGATCAATCAATTCTGTTTTGCTATTAACATATCGAGCATTAAAAACAGAATAATTTGGTTCAGAATTATCAGTAATATAGGCACTAGCCTCACGGTTTACTATTACTTGGCGAAATAGAAAAGTTTGTTTTCTATTGTCTCTAAAATCTTTTTCGCGAATGCGAAATACTACCATCGGATTCAATCTTAAATAAGTTGCATCGGGAGCGTAGTGAAAGTAATTTTGACTAATAGAATAACGTACATTAAATAAAGTGCTATGTCTATAATACTGGTTCCACGAGAAGGCTGAAGAGCCAGAAAATGTTCCAGCATTTATAGAGTATGCAGGATTTATATCAAAATTAAAAGGCTTGTCTAAAATAGTTTTGTTCTGAAAACGAATTCCAGGCGTGAAACCATCATATAAATTATAATTTAGTGTTGGGATATATAAAATCTGATTGTAGTTTGGATCTTCTAAATCTTTAGCAAAATTAAATTTTATAGGGCGATTTAACGAAACGTGTTTTAATGATTTCCAGTTGTTTCTCTGATTGTATTCTGGAACTTCATTGTCATAGTTAATTACAATTTTGTCTGCATTTTTTCTTTCAAATTCGTAAACAGAATCTTTGGTTTTAGGCTCAATCCATTCTTTAAAAACAACTTCATTTTTCTTAGTTCCGTAAACTGGAATAGGAGCGTAGATGCCTGTTTTGCTTTTAACAGAAAACTTAACGCTGTCTGCTGTTCTCGAAACATTAGTGAATTTATAATCGATAATATCGCGAGAATCAATAATTGTATTGAAAAACCAATCTATATTTTTCGAACTTTTTTGGGTCAATATTTTTTCAAAATCATAGCGATTTGACTGTCCAAATTTGTTCAGATTATAAAACTCTTTTACACTTTCAGGAACAATATTATGATTTAAATAATCGTCTAAATAACTCAAACTTAAACCTGCGCGATATTTACTTGCAATCTGTTCGTTAAACTTTATTAGCGTGTTTTTTGGATCTCCCAGCGGCTGATCTAGATTTTTACGAGCCATTAGCATATAATAATAACTGTATTGCTCATTAAAAGTGATGTTTGTAATATTATAACTTTTAAACAGTTTCATGTCTGAAAGTTTTCCTAACATTTTCTGGTCCTTATGATTTTCTTCCATGTATTTCATCATGGTATAAATCTGGATTCCATCATAAACCCAATTATCTTTTCTAGGATCTAAAGTCAAACTATTTTTAAGATAATTATTCAAAAATGTTTTTAAAAACTGAATCTCAAAGATAAAATCATCTGAAAACGGACTAATAAATGAAGGAAGCTGATTGAGTCCATAAAATGGATTTCGATCATAATCAGCTTGAGAAACTGTTATTTTTTGATGTGGATATTTTCCAATAAAATTATTAGCAAAAGAAACTACTCGGTCTATAATTATAGCTTTCTGAATTTCGTCAATTTTTTTGTTTTTCAAATTAGTAGAAACTTCCAACAATCCATTATCATAGGTTCTAAAAGTATTTTGTTTTTCGATGTAAAGGCTAAAATCAGTTCTATTTTTTCCTTCGAAAGAATAAATGCTGTAATCTTGGTTTGTGATATCTTTTGTAACTGGATTTAAATCGGTTACAATTGAGTATTGATTTGGAATTTTAATTTCAACTTCATAGTCAGTTACAGCATTAGCAATATCGTCTAAATTGAAATTGTTGTACTTTATGAAACGATGATTTTCAAATCTAGCTGGAGTTAAAAACCAATTTTTTAAAGCCATACCGCCATTTTGATCAAAACCAAAACGAGTGAATTTATCATTCGGAATTTTTACAATATAATTGAGATGTAAATCGATTTTTTCACCTGGAGGAAGTTTGCGATTTAATCTCACAATAATATAATCTGGATTTTCGGCACTTCTTTCCCATTCAAGAGCCATAAAATTGGAATCCATTAGATTTATTATGGTAGTTTTTCCTCTATCTGCAGCTTTTGCTAAATGAAAACCTCTGTAGAATTCGTCAGAAAAGCGTTTGGCCAGTGGTGTGTTTTTATCGGCAAATGCGTTGTTCCAATCGTTTAAAGTAATCGAAATTAAGGAATCGTTAGAAGTGTTATGATATGCAATGTCCTGTTTTACATTCAGTGTTTTAAGCTCAAGATTTACCGCCACTTCCATCTTAGAAAGATGTTGTGCAGAAAGTTTCATCGAACAGAATAAAACTAAAATGAGGCAAATAATTTTATAAAGTGCTTTCAAATAATGGCTTAAAAAATTAGCAGATATACTTAATTTACGGACATATTGTGACTTTGGTTTTCTGTAAAAATAGCATAAAAAAAGCTGTTTTTTAAAACAGCTTTCAATTTTTACGATACTTTACGTAATTTAACGATAAATGGTATTATGTTCGTAGCGAAATACGATCTCGCCTGAGATAATTAAATTTAGAAATTCGGACTTAAATCGTATTTTTTATAGAATTTATCTAATACATCTACAACTTCATCTTCAGTGTCAACGATTTTAAATAAATTCAAATCTTCTGGACTTACTGTGTGCATTTTTTCAACCAAAACGGTTTTAACCCAGTCAATCAATCCAGACCAGAATTCAACTCCAACTAAAATAATCGGGAATTTTCCAATTTTCTTAGTCTGAATCAAAGTAATCGCTTCAAACATTTCATCTAAAGTTCCAAAACCACCCGGCATCACTACAAAACCTTGCGAATATTTCACGAACATTACTTTTCTCACAAAGAAATAATCGAAATTCAAGTTTTTATCGTGATCAATATATGGGTTAAAATGCTGCTCAAACGGAAGTTCAATATTCAAACCAACCGAAGTTCCGCCACCCAAATGCGCGCCTTTATTTCCAGCTTCCATAATTCCGGGACCACCTCCTGTAATCACACCGTAACCTGCTTTACTGATTTTATAAGCGATTTTTTCAGCTAATTTATAATACTTATCATCTGGTTTTGTTCTTGCAGATCCAAAAATCGAAACGCAAGGACCAATACGTCCCATTGCTTCATAACCATTTACAAACTCTGACATAATTTTAAAAATTGCCCAGCTGTCATTGGTTCTAATTTCATTCCACGTTTTTTGTTTCAAACGGTCCTGAATTACTTTATCTTCATCATTATCAAAATCTTCTAATCTCATTTTAGGTATTTTAATTTATTATTATGTTTTATGTAATCGGAAAAAGGAGCTAGTTCCTGCTGTCCGCTATATCTTTTGTGCTGAACCCCAGCACAAAAGGATGCCGCTCCCATCAGGGCTAGGGCAGTTGGTTTCAAATAAACAATTGGTTTAATTGAAAGATCTTTCTTTAAAAACTTTGAATTTTTCAGAAAAAGCGGACACTAAATTAACGCTTTTTTCTAGAATTGTTATAGAAATACGAAATTATTAGATTGTAAAAGTGGAGAGATAAAGTTTGTTTTATCGATTTGTTCTGAATATCAGTGATCTGTGAGATAAAAAAATACTGTTTTAATAATAATTTATTTTTCGAGTCATTTTGGTATCAAAAGATCCATTTTTAAAAATTACAATTGAAGTCCAGTTATTGTTTGTGTCATACTGATATTTTTGCTGTATAGCGAAAATATTTTGATTAGTCTCCTTCTCGGTTAATATATCAGATATGAGATTATTATTTTTGTCGTATTTACATTTTCGGATTGCTCCATCATAAGTCAATTCAATAAGATTGTGGTTGATGTCAAATTTAAAAATTTGAGTATCAGGCTCATCAAAACGAATAGCAGTAATTGAAGTGATTTTACTGAAATTGTCATATTTTAGATTAGTGGATTTTTCTACACTGTTATCTGTAAAAAATTGATCAAATTTTAAAATTTCTCCTTTTTTGTTTAGGTAATAAACATTTTTCTTGAAATTGGAATTAATTGTTATTGAGTCCTTTTTTAAATCTCTCGCATTATGATTATTGTTTTCAAAATGATAAATTTTTTCTGTAATGAAATTTATTTTATGCTCATAAACAGATAAATTTCCCGCAAGATACGGCATGTTTTCTGCAATGTTGTATTGATACTTTTTTGCTAATTTATTTTTTTCAAGATAATCATAATCTTCAATATTTATTTCATAAATTTTTTGTTTTAAATCATAAATAGTTAATGATTTTCTTATAATATTATTGTTGTGATCATAAACAATACTATCTATAGAGCATAATCTTTCAGAATTGTCGTTCCTAATTTCATATCGCTGTCTAGTAATTATTTCTTTAGAATAATTAAATATGAATTTTTCATTTCTATAAAAGTCCTCACTCCGCGCTATTTTACCATCGGGGGTAAATTCGATATAATACATTTTTGCATTATTGTCATCATAATAACAGCTAATATTTTTAATAAGTTTACCTTTTTTGAAATTTAAGTCTTCTAAGGTAACTGGAAAATAGGCTACATTAAGTACCTGATAATTTAGTGTTGGATTAATTTTAAAGTCTTTTGTTTCAACTCTGTAGTAATCTTTAGGGTAATTAAAAGTTTCTATTTGTTGACTAAATATAGTATGACTTACAAATAGCAAAAGGAAAAAGATTTTTTTCATATATTTAAAATATTACTCTAACTCTTTTTTCAAAAACTTAGCTGTATAACTTTTTTTATTTTGAGCCACTTCTTCTGGTGTTCCTTTAGCAACCAATTGTCCGCCACCTTTTCCACCTTCAGGACCAATATCAATAATATAATCGGCAAGTTTTATAACATCCATATTATGTTCAATCACTAGAATGGTATTTCCTTTATCAACTAGTTTATTGATTACTTCCATCAAAACTCGAATGTCTTCAAAGTGTAAACCGGTTGTAGGTTCGTCAAGAATATAAAATGTATTTCCAGTATCTTTTTTAGATAATTCTCCTGCTAGTTTAATACGTTGCGCTTCACCACCTGAAAGCGTTGTACTTTGTTGTCCAAGTGTAATATAACCTAAACCAACATCTTGAATCGTTTTGATTTTTCTGTAAATCTTCGGAATATTTTCAAAAAAGGGAACCGCTTCATCAACCGTCATATCCAAAACATCAGAAATAGATTTTCCTTTATATCTAATTTCTAAAGTTTCTCTATTGAAACGTTTTCCTTGACAAGTTTCACATTCTACATAAACGTCTGGTAAAAAGTTCATTTCGAT
>Ga0160502_100655_pt1 | contig 16087 bp, 9 predicted proteins | sample DIDnMG_14_FD_108237 | JGI IMG/M metagenome (GOLD analysis project Ga0160502, IMG submission 108237) | Enriched soil microbial communities from UW Madison campus, WI, USA - DID2933_E24_Xylan MG | ecosystem: Environmental > Terrestrial > Soil > Unclassified | place: USA: Madison, Wisconsin... | reverse complement strand
TATTTTAATCCGTTATAAGCAGAAACAATGATAGGATATGTTGCAGTTCCAGATGCTGTAAATTCATAAGTTAAATTTCCATCTGTAAGTTCCTTAAGCTCATTATTAATCAATACTTTATAGGATGTTGCGTTAGTAGCGCTAATTGTTAATTTTACTTTTCCGCTCCCGTCTCCATTTGGATTTTCTGCTGTTTTACCTACAACATCAACTTGAACAGAAAGATTTGTTGGTGCACTAATTACTGGCGTGTCATCTCCTGAGTCGCTGTTGCTGCTGCAAGATTGAAATGCAAACAGTAAGATGAGTGTAAAAATACCCGCTCTATTTATAAGATTAATCATTTTCATCGTTATTAAAATTTAAGTGGTTTGAGTTAATAAATTGAGTATCAATATAGATATTTTTTATTTTACTTTTTGCTTTGTTAATAACAAAGTCAAGAATCAATTGAAACTATCAAGTCGCATTAAATATCTTTTTAATATCAATTTTATGCGATTATTTCCAAGTATAAGTCCCAACTGATCCCGCTTCTAACGAAGTTGTAGCCCATTTTCCGTTGAATTTAATATTGAAAGTTTCTGTCGCAGATCCATCATTTTCAACAATCAAAACTTTAGAACCCGAAGGTGTCACAAAAGCTACGTTTTGCAAGTTTCCTCCAGAATTACTATCAATTCTCACCGAACCAGCAGGAACAAATTTTGAAGCGTGTGCAATAATGTAATACGCAACATTACGCTGATAACTATCACTAGATGTTATTGTTATAGCGCCTTTACACATTGTACATCCTCCATCTGTGTGAGGTCCGAAATTTGCATTGTTTGCTACATTCCACTCTAATGCATTTTTACTGTAGTTTCGCATTGATCCAATAATAACATTTCGAACATGCCATTTTAAATCGCCATCAAAACTACCTTCAGAAGAAGTCCATTGTTCTGTAAAATATACATTTTTGGCTGGATAAGAATTATATACATTCGTTAAAGCACTAATGTCTCCTGCATATAAATGAAAAGCTGATCCGTCTACAAATGGAAATGCATCTGCATCTGCCAAAATTGCTTTTGGATAATTTGGATTATCGCAATTGTGATCGTAAGCAATAATTTTTACGCTTAGATTTGCCGTTTTAAATGCAGGCCCTAAACTATTTTTAATAAAACTTGCCTGATCTGCTGCAGACATGTACATACTTGGATTATTGCCATCATGCAAAGGTTCGTTTTGAGGTGTTATGGCATCAATTGTAATTCCTTCGGCTTTCATTTGCTGAATGTATTTTACAAAATATTTAGCGTAAACATCATAATATTCTGTTTTCAGTTTTCCTCCTTTAAAACTAGCAACGTCTTTCATCCAAACTGGAGCTGACCAAGGAGTTGCCAAGATTAAAATCTTAGGATTAATTGCTATAATTTCTTTTAGCATGGTAATTAGATTTCTATCTTTCTCTAAACTAAATTTAGCCAGATTCAAATCGGTTTCTCCTGCTGCAAGATCATTATATGTAAAAGGTTCAGCATTTAAATCTGATGCTCCAATACTGATTCTGATGTAGCTTACTCCTATTGAATTTTCGCCCGTGCCAAATAATTCCTGTAAAAGAGCACTTCTTCTTGTCGCATTTAATTGATTCATTACTTCGACACTTCCACCTGTTAAAGTATATCCGAAACCATCAATTGTCTGATATTTTTGAGATGCATTCACTTCAATATTAGCATACGCATTTGCTGTTGTGCCAAAGCCCAATACTCCACCTTGTTTTACCAATAAAGCACTCTGATTGCCTTTTGTCAGCCAGAAATCTACATCGTTTGTAACTACCACAGGTGGATTTACAACAGGAGGATCTACTGGAGGATTTTCTACTGGATCACTTGAAGAAGAGCATTTTACTTGAGCCAGTACGGCTACCATAAAGAAAAATGCTTTTATAGTATTTTTTAAATTAAATTTCATTTTTGTGGTTTTTAGTTAGTTGACAATTAGTTTACAATAGTTTGTATAGCGTGTGCTGGAATTGTAATAGTCGTTTTTGCCGTTTGATTTTCTAAAGAATAGACAATCTCTTTTTCTGATTGATTCATTACGATAATAATCAATTGTCCGTCAGAGTTTTTAAAAGAAGTACTCAATAAAGATTTGTCACTTATGGTTTCCAGTACTCTTTTTGCATTTGGTCTAATGAATTTTGAGAAATGTCCAATATAATAATACATTGGAGTATAAATTAATTCATCTTTTGTTGTATCAGCATGGATTGGCGCAAAGCAGAAATTACCAACGTGGTTAGGCCCTCCGTTTTGATCTAAAAGAATATTCCAGTCTGTCCAACCTACAGTTCCGTTATTAAAATCATGAATCATATTGGTTCCGTAACGTTCTGCATTTCCCCAGAATTGATATTTTGAAGCATTAAATCTTTCAATACATCCTTCTGTAAAAAGTAGATTTTTATTTGGAAATGCTTCATGAACTTTGGCTACAGATTCGAATTGTGGCGGACCTCCGTTCCAGGTTTCGTACCAGTGAAATCCAATTCCCCATGCGTATTTAGAAACTTCTGGATCTGAGAAAACAAGATTTGCTCTTGTAGTCAGCATATCACCACGATTGTGATCCCAAATAATTACATTCTTAGATCCTAATCCTTCTTTTTCTAAAGTTGGTCCAAGATGATTTTTAAGAAAATCTCTTTCAGCCTCAGGCGTATAAATACAAGATTCCCAGCTTTGTCTTGCCATTGGCTCGTTTTGCACTGTTAATCCCCAAACAGGAATTCCTTCTTTTTCGTAGGCTTTAATGAATTTGGCGTAATACAATGCCCAAGATGGAGCAAATTCAGGCAATAAAACGCCGCCGTGCAAAATATCGTTGTTGTCTTTCATGAAAGCTGGGGGGCTCCACGGACTTACAAACAACGTCAGTTTTCCGCCGGCTGTTTTAATTGCTTTTTTGATTAACGGAATTCTATATTTTCGATCGTGATCAATATTAAAAGTCTTTAAGTCTTTGTCTCCTTCTGCAATATAAGTATAACTGTCACTGCTAAAATCACAACTGTGAATGTTAGTTCTAGCTAAAGTATAACCAATACCTTTGTTTTTATCGTAATATGCATTTAAGAATTCTTGCTGTTTTTCAGGAGATAATTTTGCAAAAACTTCGGCGCTAGCATCTGTAATTGCCCCTCCGATTCCAAGAAAAGTTTGGTCTGTTTTTTCAGTATTTACAATGATTGATACTGTTGATGTTTTTTGTTGTGTAGTGTTGTTTGAAATTAAATCATTTGATAATGACAATTTCCAATTTGTATTTTCGGCAGTAGTAAAAACCTTTATTTTATTGTTTTTTTGCGAAGAGGCATTGCTTTTTTGAGCTGTTAGTTTTGAAGTAAAACAGCTTAATTGCATTAGTATAAAGGCTGATAGAAATATTTGTGTGATGACTTTCATGTTGTTTTAAAAAATAGTTTTTAAATTAAAAAATAAGAGAAGACTAATATGGATGATTCAAATTAGTCCTCTTCTTATCTTACTACAAAATATTAATAAACAAGCGTTTGTATAGCTCGCGGTGGAATTTTCACTTCCGCTTTTTCAGCTCCAATAATCAGATTATAGGTAAGTTCATTTGCTGACTGATTCATAACAATTGTTGCCATAGTTCCATCAGTATTTAAGAAAGAAGTACTTAATAAAGCGCTTCTGCTTACCGCAGTGCTCACTCTTACTGCATTTAGATGAATAAATTTAGAAAAGTGTCCAATGTAATAATATGAAGGTGTATAAATTAGCTCACCTGTCGTTGTATCTGCATGAATTGGCGCAAAGCAGAAATTTCCAACATGGTTAGGGCCTCCATTTTGATCCAATAAAATATTCCAATCTGTCCAAGCAACCGTTCCGTTATTGAAATCATGTATCATATTGATTCCGTAACGTTCTGCATTACCCCAAAATTGATATTTTGATGCATCAAATTTTTCGATACAGCCTTCAGTAAACATCAGTTTTTTGTCTGGATAAGCTTCATTAACTTTTGCTACGTTATCAAACATTGGCGCACCTCCTGACCAAGTTTCGTACCAGTGAAATCCTATTCCCCAAACATATTTTGATGCTTCTGGATCTGAGTAAATTACATTGGCACGGTAGTTCATTAAATCACGATTGTGATCCCAAACGATAATTTTTTTGTCTCCCAGTTTTTCTTTTTTCAAAGTTGGCCCTAGATAGTTTTTAATGAAATCTCTTTCGGCTTCAGCTGTATAGACACAAGATTCCCAAGTTTGTATTGCCATTGGTTCATTTTGAGTTGAAGTTCCCCAGATCGGAATTCCTTCTTTTTCGTAAGCTTTAATAAACTTCACATAGAAATTTGCCCAAGTCTGATAGTATTCAGGAAGTAAAGTTCCTCCTTTTAATACATTTTTATTGCTTTTCATAAAAGCATTTGGCGACCAAGGTGCTACATAAGTTGTAAGCTTTCCTCCTGCTTTCTTAATGGCTTGTTTTATTAAAGGAATTCGATACTGTCTATCATGATCAATAGAAAAAGTTTTCAGATCTTTGTCGCCTTCTTCGATATAAGAATAGCTTCCACTGCTAAAATCAGAACTTTGAATTGTTGTTCTTAGCAAAGAATAGCCAATACCTTTTTGTTGATCGTAGTAAGCATTTAAAAACTCTGCTTGTTTTTCTTTTGAAAGTTTAGCAAATATTTCGGCGCTCGCATCTGTAATAGCTCCGCCAATTCCTATAAAAGTTTGAAACTTTTTTGAAGGTTCTACAAAAACAGAAGATTCTGTTTCTAATGGTTGTTTTGCCGCAGAAAAAGTCAAATTATCTGTAGTTGTTAATCTTAACTTCGTATTTTCTGCAGTAGTATAAACGGTGATTTTTTTACCGCTGGTTGTAAATTCTTTTTTTGTTTTTGGCTGTTGTGCAAAAGCTGCAGCGGAAAACAAAAGGCATAAAATTTTTAGACTATTTTTTTTCATTTGCTCCCAATTATTATCGTTTTTTTAATTGAAGTTTTGGAGAAATCTAAAACTGATTTTTCTATTATCTTTTAAAGAATTTAAAAAATAGCCCATACTCATATTGATTATGGGCTATTTACAACCAAACTTAAACTTAAACTTAACTTAACTTTTTATTTTCCTCGGAACTCAACTTTTGTAACTGTGATTCCATCTTTTGTAAAAGTGTTACCACCAGAACGAATAAGTAAATAGATTTTTCCTGTTTCTGTGAATTTAACCACATTTGAAACTGTTCCTGTTTTATCGTTTTTCACACAACCAACTACAGAAAGCATTCCTGAGAATCCTGATTTTGCGCAGCCGTCCCAAGTACTTAATCCCATAACTTTATTGTCTTTGTATTCAACTCCAGATTGTGGAGCAGATTTACCAGCGTAAACTTCAAACCAAGTTTCATCAGAACCGCTAGTAGAAGAAACTTTCATATCTATTGTATACTCTTTGTCTTTTACAACATCAATTGCTTGATAGATCCCTTCTTGTGCCCATCCTCCTGGAGAGTGAATAGTTGCACTGTTATTAGCAAATGACCAAAATGCCGCACCGGTAGCGCTAAGATTTAACACTGTCCATTTTGCTTGATCTTCGGCAGTTGCAAAAGAACCACCTTGCACTAAATTTCCTTTTAAAGGATCTGATGTAGCAACTACAACATCTTTTGATGCAGTAGCTGTAGCACCTCCTATACCAATTGCAGTATGCACAATTGTGTAAGTTCCTGCATCTGGTAAAGAAATTTCTTCTTCCATTTTACCTGCATAAGTACCAGCTCCTGTATCCCATAATGATTTTAAAACTCCTTTTGGCTGAGCCACCAACTTATAGGTATTTACTTTTCCTTCAACAGGTGTAATTGTAAAAGAAGCATCGACATTATCATCGGTTAATCCATTATTAGTAATGGAATCTTCAGGCTGACAGCTAGTTAAACTTAATACTGCTGCCATAAAAAACAATGCTAAAAAACCTTGTCTTTTTATTAAATTTATTTTCATATGATATTGTATTAACTAATTAGTAATTAGGATTTTGAACTAACTGAGTATTCTCTAAGTCTTTTTGTGGAATAGGCCAAACTTCATTTTTACCAGCAACAAATCCGCTACTAGCAAGAACAGTTGCAGCTTTTCCAGTTCTAACTAAGTCGAACCAACGGTGTCCTTCACCAGCCAATTCTAATCTTCTCTCATTAGCAATTGCATCTAATGATACTGGCACAGAAGCCAATCCAACTCTAGCTCTTACTGCATCCAATAAAGCTTGCGCTCTAGCTCCAGTTCCTCCTAATGCTTCTGCTTCCATTAAGTAAGTATCTGCTAGACGAATTGCATAAGTATCTTGTTTGTAATTTAAAGCTGTTGCTCCTCCACCATCAGATGTATCTGAGTTTAAAGGCATAAATTTCTTTAAGAAATATCCTGTATCCTGATCACCAGATGCATACTTTGCTTTATTTGCTGCAACCAGAGCACGCAGATCAAAAATTGTAGATTCGAAACGCGGATCTCCTTTTAAGGCATCATATAAACTTTGAGTTACCGGATTAAAACTCCATCCTGAAATATAATCTGCTAATGTTAAATCTTTTCTTTCATATCCTCTTGGACCAACCATGATATTTACAGAGTTTCCTTCGTCGGCTCCACCGCCCCAGAATCCCCAATCTGCATTACTTTTATCTGTATGCATGATTTCGATAATAGCTTCTGAGTTAAATTTGTTACTGATTACCCATAAATCTGAGAATTTAGTCAACAATTTGTAACCATACATACTAGTTCCTCCAGGCGTACCGTTTACATCTGCAAATTCAGCAGCTGCTAATGAGTTTTTACCTTCGTACAAATAAACTTTACCTAATAGTGCCTGTACTGCTCCTTTTGAAAGACGACCACCTTCTGTTGGAACATCAACTTTACCAGGAAGCACAGCTTTTGCTTCTATTAAGTCTTTTTCTATTTGTGCATAAATTTCTTCTGGAGCAACTTGAGTAACTTTATACCCTTCCGCTGGCGAAATTGGAGTTAGAATTAATGGTAAATTTTTAAATGTTCTTACTAATTCAAAATAGAAATATCCTCTCAAAGCTTTTGCTTCTGCTGCAAAACGTGCTTTTTTAGCATCAGGCATATCTACATCTGGTAATTTTACCAATAGAATGTTTGCTCTAGCAATACCTTGAAAAAAATCACCCCAATAACTTCTTGGCATATTTATTTTGTCCAATTTATAGTTATCAAAAGCGTGTATACCAGCACCATCACCAGGTCCACCACCTCCAGCGTAGAAATCATCTGAACCAGCATTTAGCATAGTGATCATGTTTTCAAAACCTTTAGATTGTTTACCCATAATATCATAAACAGCAACCAGCGCAGAAAATGCTTCCGATTCATCTTTATAATAATTATCTACTAACGGAAGCCCTTTTGGCTCAACTGTTAAAAAATCTTCACCACAAGAAGAGCCTAGAAGTAACAATCCAGCGGCGATGAATGAATATCTTATATTTTTAATTTTCATGATTCTTAATTTTAAAATTGTAAATTAACCCCTACCATTATAGTTCTAGCTTGTGGATAATATCCTTTATCAATACCAAAAACTCCTCCTCCAATCTCAGGATCATATCCAGAGTATTTTGTAAATGTTAATAAATTTTCTCCAGTCAAGTAAAGTCTTGTTTTTGAAAGACCTGCTTTTGAAACAACATCACTTGGAAGGTTATAACCGATTTGAATTGTTTTGATTCTCCAGTAATCACCATCTTCTAAATAGAAATCTGATGGGTTTGAGAAGTTTTTATTGTCATCAACAGTTGATAAAATTGGGTATGAATTAGTTGATCCTTCACCTGTCCAACGACCTAAAGCAGAAGTTTGGTAGTTAGCATCTGTAATATCTAGACGACGTAATCCTTGGAAAATTTTGTTTCCAATTGCTCCTTGAGTAAAGATTAACAAATCAAAGTTTTTATAATCTAAATTAACTGTGAAACCGTATGTGTATTTTGGAAGTGGGCTTCCGATGAAAGTTTTATCATCATCTGAAATTTTTCCATCTCCATTAAGATCTTGCCATCTGAAATCTCCAGGTCTTGCTCCTGGTTGGATTAAACCGCCTGAAGCATTTGTGTAAGCATTAATTTCTGCTTGATTTTGAAAAATTCCTTGTGTTTTATATCCGTAAAAAGAGTTGTAAGATTGTCCTACTTGAGTTCTTGTTACTGCGCCCATATTTTGGAAAGAAGCATCTCCAGAAATGAACTGGATATCTTTTCCTAAATTAGTTACTTCATTTTCTAGATAAGAAATATTTCCGCTTAAGCTTAGACCAACTTTACCAATTTTTTTACGGTAAGAAAGTTCTAGATCAACCCCTTTGTTTTGCATATCAGCAATGTTTGCAGAAGGTCTACCAGTACTACCAACGTGACCAGGTAAGTCAATATCCTGTAAAATACCTGTAGATTTTTTAATATAAAAATCTGTCGTTAATGATAAGTCATTGAAGAATGTAATATCAAAAGCAACGTTTGCTTGGCTAGTTTCTTCCCATTTCAAATCTGGATTCGCAGGTGCATTTGGGCTATTACCAACCACTACTGAACCTTGATTACCAATAGTATAATTTCGTCCTGCACCGATAGTTGCTAAGTATTTGAAATCTCCAATAGCATCACTACCTGTAATTCCATATCCACCTCTAAACTTTAATTGCGTTACTACCTTATTCTCTGGCCAGAAGTTTTCTTTAGTTGGCACCCATCCTAATGAGAATGAAGGGAAAGTTCCATATTTGTAATTTTGACCAAAACGAGAAGAACCATCACGACGTACAATACCTGTAAATAAATATTTCTCTTTGTAATCATAATTCGCTCTTGCAAATAATGAAGTTACTTTATGCTCATAACCATTGTAAGCTGAAGCAGTAATATCGTCCTGTGGATGATCGTTCGGGAAAGTTGCATCATCAAAATTAGTGTACGGAATATTAAAATAAGTTACTGTAGATCCAGATGTGATATTATCTACATAAGCTCCTTGTCCTACTAAAACTGAAAAGTTATGATCGGCAATTTGCTTTGCATATGAAACAGTGTTTTCAATATTCCATCCAAAACCTTTATTAGTATTTCTACTCAAATTATTTTTTGCATTAATAGTAGAAGAGTTAAAATAATATTGTGGAGTAAAACTTTCTGAGCCCCAATATGACAATTTACCCCCTAATGTAGTTCTAAATTTTAAACCTTTAATCGCTTCTACTTCTAAGTAAGCATTACCTACAAAATTATCTGACCATCCATAATTACCTAATCTAGTTTGAATGTATGCTAAAGGGTTACTCATTTCCTGAACTACCTTTTGAGAAATTCCATAAGGATTCCCATTTGGATCTCTTAAAACATAATCCAGTGTATATGGCGATTGATTTGCAACAGCTGGATCAGTAACAATAGCCGGTGTAATTGGATCTAAATTGATTGCTGAGCTTAAAGGCCCACCATATTCGTTGTTGGTATTTCCGATTCCAACATTTTTTTCGTGAGAATATCCTAAAGTCTGGCCAAAAGTTAAGCCTTTTACAATTTTGTGTGTTGAGTTTAAACGGATGTTTTTTCTATTGTAGTTAGAAATTGGAGTAGCTACAATACCTTCTTGATCCAATAAACCAAAAGAAACATAGAACGTAGAAACATCATTCCCTCCAGATAAACTTAACTCATGACCTGTTCTTTGGGCATTATTGTTAAAAATCTCTTTTTGCCAATCTGTTCCCGCTCCATAAGAAGAAACATTTTTGTATGGAAGATCGTAAGGTTTAGTAGTATCTGTATAACCATTTGCATATCTTTCATTCATTAAAGTTGCATACTCAGTAGCATTTAATAAATCCAGTTTTCTTGCCGCTGCAGAAAAACCTGTGTACCCATTATAGTTTACACTCATTTTTCCAGATTTACCTTTTTTAGTTGTGATAAGGATAACCCCAGCCGCCGCTCTAGCACCATAAATAGCCTGAGACGCCGCATCTTTTAAAACCTCCATAGAAGCAATATCTGACTGATTCAAATATCCAATTCCTCCTGAATCAACAATTACACCATCAACAACCCATAAAGGCTCATTGTTACCAAAAGAAGTAATACCCCTTACTCGTATTGTAGAAGAAGATCCAGGTTGTCCTGCATTTGCTGCAATAGTAACCCCAGAAACTCTACCTTGAAGAGATTGTTCTACTCTTGTTATTGGTAAATCTTCTAAATCTGATGCTTTTACACTAGAAATTGCTCCAGTTACAACAGATTTCTTTTGAGTACCATATCCAACAACTACAACCTCATTTAAAGATTGTGATTCTGGTTTTAATTGAATTGAGATTTTTGTTCTACCATTTACAGCTTCAGTTACTGTAGTATAACCAATGAATGTAACTGTTAATGTTCCATTTGACGGCACTTGCATTTGAAATTTTCCGTCAAAGTCTGACGCTGTCGATTTCGTAGTACCTTTTAATAAAACAGTTGCGCCTGGAACAGGCATTCCACTTTCATCATTTATTATTCCATTTACTGTGACATCCTGAGCCACAGCTATAACCGAGAATAACAGAGACGAAATACAAAAAACAAGTAATTTTGTTAATTTCATTTTTCTAAAAATTTTGGTTAATTAATTAGTAATTTGATGCAATACTAAAACTAAATTTTCATTTTTGGTAGTTATAAATCATTACAAAAACACATCAAATTAAAATTTTTGATATTATAAAAACACATCAAATTTTACATAAATAATTGATTTTAAAATAAATAAAAAAACAAATAGTAGTACTAAAGAAAAGTTAATTTTAAAAATAAACACTACATATAATAAAATAAAGTCTGTCTTGTTAAATAATATTCAAACTACAACGTGGTAGTAGCTCAAAACGCTCATAAACACTTATTTTTTAAACAATTACAAGAAATAGACTCTAAAAATTTGTAGGAACAGAAAAATAAAGAATATGATATTTTTACCTTACTTTTTTTACATTATCAATAATTTTATTAGCTAAAGAAAATACTTACTTTTTAAAAATAAATAAGTTTTAACTTATAAAAAACAAGAAAAATCAAAGAGATTGTATTGATAAAAACAGAGAAAAAGCTGAATTTTGGGCCAAAAATGCCTAGAAATTGGCAAGGAATTTAAAAATGATTTTTTCTGTCTAAAAAAACAAGTTTATTTAATCGTTATCATGCTGTTATTTTTGTTGCACTGATTAAATATATGCGTTACCAAATAATAAATCTTAGAGATGATTTGCTTGCTAGAGATCGCAGAAAATAGGGATAATCATTTAATCTAATTTATTATAAGAGCAAACCCTTTCTAATACTTCGATAAATAAAAATAAAATAGCTTTTTCTTGAAATATAGGCTAGAATTTAGCCTTTATAAAAGCCATAAAGCGAATAAATGAACTAAACCTACTCTTCACGCTTCAATTCATTATATTGTCTTTAATAATTGATTCAAAAGCACCTATAAGCATTAATTACAACACTTAATTCTAATTCAATTAAAAAGAATCAAGAATTAAAATATCTTTTGAGTATAAACAATCTATTCTGAGGAAAGACCGCTGTTATAAGTAAAAAAAAATAGCCCGTAATCGAAATTACGGGCTACCCAGGCAATAAACTTAACTTAAACTAACCATAGTTTAAATCTTCTATACAATTCATTTATTAATGAGCTGTATAATGTTTGAAAATTCGAAAAAGGAATTTTTTAATCTTCCTTTTTCGAAAATAACTAACATGAAATATTATTATTCAGGTTTGAAAACAAATGTCCAACCTGTTCCATATGTTTCGCTATTACTTAAATAAAGAATCATTTTATCTTCTTCAAGACTTACAATAGTATAAACCCCATCAGCATTTCCTGCAGCTGAACCTAACATTTTTGAATTCATGATAGTCAACTGTTTATTTTTGATGTCCAGTTTAAAACTTCCTTTTGTTGGTGTAGCGCTTGTTGTTTCATAATGGTTGTAATTTGCTGCTCCGTCCAGATCAAAATGCATTTTCCCAAGTGCATCACTTGGAGCACAGCAATCTCCAGCATTCCACCAAGCGGTCATAGCACTTTCAGCACTTCCATTTGGAGACATAAACCACCAGAATCTTCCAGAACCTTGTGTACCATCAAAAACCCAAGTTTTACCAGCTGCCGTATTAGTTCCAACTAAATCATACCAGTCTTGATCTAAAGGAGTATCTAACTGATCAATTTGAACATCAATCGTCTTAGTAAAAAATTCAGCGCCTAGAGTTCCAACAAAAGTAAATGTTGCTTTTCCTGGAATAGGATAAACAAACGTTACTTCATTTGTTAGTGCTTTATCTAAACCATAATCCCAATATCCAGTCACACCTGGAGTTGTCATATTAAGTGTGATCTTATTTCCTCCTGGTGTACTTTGAGTAGATACTAATTCAACTCCAGCAACGTCAGTAGAATTCGTTAAATGCTGTTCATCTACTATTGGATCACATGCTGAAAAAGTCAACGTAAAAAGAGCCAAAAGAAGATATAATATTTTATTGATTTTCATATTTATCTATATTAATATTGTTAAATTTTACCACCCTGGATTTTGTGTATAAACTCCATTTGATAGTCTAAGTTCTGTTTCAGGCATAGAAACCAAACCTTTAGTTTCTGGTCTATATTTTACGCTGTAATTTGCTGCAGTACCTGAATTTCTAACAGGAATCATGCTATTATATGCATTATCAACATCTCCCCAACGAATTAAATCAAACCAGTGTAATCCTTCGAAAGCAAATTCATGCAAACGCTCTGCTTTAATATTTTCAAGTGAATATCCAACTGGGTCCAGTTTTGCTCTTGCTCTAACTGCATTTAATCCTGCTGCTGTTTTAGTAATCTCAGAATGCATCAATAATACATCTGCGTAACGCATGAAAATAAAATCTTGTGCATGCATTAATTGCATATCAGTATTAGACCAGTTGTATAACTGAACAAACATCCCGACAGTAGTTCCACCTGCATTAGGATATTGTAGAGAAATATATTTTTTATTGAAATATCCTGTCTCATGGTCTCCTTTATCTTGCGCATAACCAGCTGTTCCTTGATCTGCTTTACCCACTTCAAGTATAGAACCTCTTTTTCTTGGATCACGTTCCTCCCAGTTACTGTATAAACTTGGATTTACTGTACACCAGCCCCATCCTTCTCCAAATGGCACTAATGAATTACCACGTAATGCAGAGAACAGACATAGTCTATTAGTATAAATATTACCATTTGTCCAAGACCAATCTCCAAAAGAGAATCTTTGAACGAACATTGTCTCGAAATTTCCAGTTCCAAATGTTGGGCTAATACCATCTTGTCCTACCCATGATAAACCTTCAGTTGCAGCCCACGGTAAAACATTATTTCCAGAAGCTTTATTAACATAAGAGTAAGGCCAAAGGTTTCTAAAATCAGGAACAAGAGCATGACCACTATTTGTCATACAGTCAGTTAAATAACTTGCTACTTGTGTTGCATTTAAAGAACCTCCTTCTGCTAAAGGTAATTCTTCAGTAGCTTGTTTCTCCATATTTGTCATATAACCTGTGTAAAACAAAAATACACGTCCTAAATAAGCTTCTGCAACCCATTTATTAGCATGACCATATCTAGATGTTGGAATACTTGTAAAAGGAGTTGCTGGCATTGTTTCGATCGCCTTTTTTAAATCTGAAGCAATCTGTGCAAATGTTTCAGTGTAAGTATTTCTTGGTCCATCTTTTTTCCCATCAATAGTTATGATTAATGGAACTCCTCCAAAAAACTTAGCTAATCTAAAGTAGAAAAACGCTCTCATAAAATAAGCCTCTCCAATTGCTTGTTGCTTAAATTGATCAGCTTCAGCAGGAGTATTAAAATAAGTGCTAAAATCAGCAAGAGGAGTTTTCTCAATAATTGCATTTGTTCTAGCAATACCTCTATAAGATTGAACCCACATATCTAAATAGGTATCATCTACAGGATCTTCAAAATTATCAACCCATTTAGCTGTTTTATCATCAGGACCTCCTCCTCCTAACATCATATTATCCATAAGATTGGCTGCAATCTGCTCCTCACTATGCACATTAGTTGTATAAATAGCATTGTAAACTCCAGCAGTTGCTTCTTCAATATCTTGAGGTGTCTTGTAAAAATTCTCTAAACTCTTTTCTGTTAAATTATCAGTATCAAGATAATCATCACAGCTCGCTACAATAAATACAGCCGAAATCGCTACTAAATATTTTATTTTTTTCATTGTAATTGTATTTATATTAAAAATCAGCACTTAAACCAAACATCACCGTTCTAGCTTGTGGATACAAACCTAAATCAATTCCTGAAGCCCATGGAGCATTTGTATTATCTCCTGACCAACGAACTTCTGGATCCATACCATCATATTTAGTAAATGTATATAGGTTGTTTACTGCAACATAAAATTTAAGATTTGAGATGAATTTGAAATCTTTAAATATTTCGTTGAAATTATAACCTAACGTTAAGTTGTTTATTCTCAAATAATCTGCATTTTGCATATAAATATCTGACACGTAATTGCTGTTTCTATTTGAAGTTGCACTTAATCTAGGCATCTTAGTAGATGTACCTTCTCCATGCCAACGATCAAAAACATCAGAAGTATAATTTTGAGCAGGACTATCTGCAAAAGATCTATATGACTGCATAACCTGCATACCAAATTTACCAGCCATAGTAGTGTTCAAGTAAACATTTTTGTATTCAAAATTTAACTGAATCCCTAATTCAAAATCTGGATTTGGATTTCCTAAGTAAACTTTATCGCTTTCGTCGATAACACCGTCATTGTTTTGGTCTACAAAACGAACATCTCCAGGACGTTGATCGCTAAAATAAGGTTGTCCATTTGGACCAACATATTCATTAACTTCTTGTTGATTTTGTAAAATTCCTGCTGTTTTAAAGCCGTAGAAATAACCTAATGGGAAACCTACCTGACCTCTTGAGATTTCTCCAGTTCCTTGAGACAACACGTTAGAAGGACCATGTAATATTCCGTCAGCATTAGCAATTCTAGTAACTTTATTTTTATTGAATGCACCACTTACAGTAGCTCCATATTTAAAGCCTCCAATTTTATCATTCCAATTTACAGAAAACTCGAAACCTTTATTTTCGATATCTCCACCATTAAAATAAGGCGGTGCAGCTCCGTCTGTTCCTCTTCCTGCTGCTAAAACTAACCAGTCTTTAGTAGTTTTATTATACCAATCTAAAGTCACGTTTAATCTTGAATCAAATAAACTTGCATCAAGACCGAAATCTAATTGCTCTGATGTTTCCCAAGTTAAATCTGGGTTGGTAACTCTAGCTGGATAAGCTGTAGTTCCAGAAACTGGTTTTGTGTCTCCAAAAAAGTATCCAGGAAAAACATAAGAAATATTTGAAGAATAATAAAAGTTAGGAATATCTTGGTTACCATTTTGTCCCCAGCTTCCTCTCAATTTTAATGAATTAAGCCATTTTGAAGAGCTATCCATAAAATCTTCTTTTGTTACGACCCAACCTGCAGAAACAGAAGGGAAATAACCCCATCTTTTCCCTTCTGCGAAGTTAGAAGAACCGTCGGCACGTATTGTAGCTGAAAGAAGGTATTTCTCTTTATAATCGTATTGTGCTCTTGCAAAATATGACATAATACCACCTCCACCTGCTGAAGTGTCCATTCCATTCGTTCCAAGATCATTAATTGTTTTTGGAGCTGTGTTGTTTAAGTATGCATATTGCGGATCTTCACCAAATGTCAAATTGTTTCTAGAACCACTAACATTGTTGTTCACCAAATATTGAATTAACTCAGTTCCTGCAACAGCAGAAATATTATGATTTCCAAATTGTTTTTTATAAGAAACCGTATTTGTCCAAGTTGAATTAGCTCCAATATAAGAATACT
>Ga0160502_100653_pt1 | contig 16134 bp, 12 predicted proteins | sample DIDnMG_14_FD_108237 | JGI IMG/M metagenome (GOLD analysis project Ga0160502, IMG submission 108237) | Enriched soil microbial communities from UW Madison campus, WI, USA - DID2933_E24_Xylan MG | ecosystem: Environmental > Terrestrial > Soil > Unclassified | place: USA: Madison, Wisconsin... | reverse complement strand
TTAAATAAGATGCTAATTCTAATGTCCAATACATCTGTTATCTGTTTAGTTTGTGCAAAAATAAATTTTTTACTGAAAAAGACAAGTAAATTTTGATTTATTTTAATAAAATTTAAGAACGTCCTTATTAGTAGTTAGTCTTCAGGCGCAATTTGCAGTGTGAAAACTGATGTTTGCTACTAATTACTACACTTTAAAGTATTCAGTCTTTGTGTGAGTTTGCAGTTTGAAAACTGAAAACCGTAACTGTTTACTTACGTGGAATCCATTTCACTTCCTCCGCTTTTAAGTCTGAGGACAACTTTCGTGCCAAGACAAAAAGGTAGTCAGAAAGTCGGTTTAAGTATGTAATTGCTATTTCTGGAACGTGTTCATTATGACTTAAATGCACTGCTAAACGCTCCGCTCGACGGCAAATACAGCGTGCTATATGACAATGTGACACGGTTGGGTGGCCACCTGGTAAAACAAAATGAGTCATAGGAGGAAGGCTTTCATCCATTTTATCTATTTCGTTTTCGAGTAATTCAATATCTGAGTCGATTACTCCAAGATTTTCTAAGCGGAGTTTTCCGTTTTTCAAAACTTCTTTCTCTTGTGGAGTTGCCAAAATGGCACCAACCGTAAAAAGGCGATCTTGAATTTCGATTAAAATAGTTTTATAATGTGAATCGATTTCCTGATCGCGAATTAGTCCGATATAAGAATTCAGTTCATCAACAGTTCCGTAGCTGTCAATTCTTATGTGGTCTTTTGGTACTCGGGTTCCTCCAAAAAGAGCTGTTGTTCCTTTATCGCCTGTTTTGGTATATACTTTCATTTTTTTTAAGATGCTAAGGTTCTGAGATGCTAAGATTCTAAGTTTCTTTTCTTTGGGTTAATCTAAAATCTAAAATCAGAAATCTAAAATTATTTAGTTGTGTCGCTTTCGATTAAACCATCTCTTAAACGAATAACTCTATGTGCATAAGCTGCAATATCTTCTTCGTGCGTTACTAGAATTACAGTATTTCCTTGAGCGTGAATATCTCCAAAAAGCTTCATGATTTCTACAGAAGTTTTACTGTCTAAGTTTCCTGTAGGTTCATCGGCCAAAATAATAGACGGTTTGTTGACCAAAGCACGGGCAACAGCAACACGCTGGCGTTGTCCTCCAGAAAGCTGATTTGGTTGGTGATCCATTCGATCGGCAAGATTTACTTGATTTAGAACTTCGGTTGCGCGGGCAATTCTTTCAGATTTTCCATAACCTGCATAAATCATAGGAAGAGCTACATTATCTAAAGCAGTTGTTCTTGGCAAAAGGTTGAAAGTCTGAAAAACGAAACCAATTTCTTTGTTTCTAATTTCGGCTAACTCGTCATCTCGCATTTGGCTGACATCTTTTCCATTTAAAACATAACGACCAGATGTAGGAGTGTCTAAACAGCCTAATAAATTCATCAAAGTAGATTTTCCAGATCCTGAAGGTCCCATTAAAGCAACATATTCGCCTTTTTGTATTTCTAAATCTATTCCTTTTAAAACATAAACGATTTCGTTACCCAGAACAAAATTTCGTCTGATGTCGGTTATTTTAATTAATGGTTCAGCCATTTCTTCTTACAATTTTGGATTTAAAAGTACAAAACACTTTTCAATAAAAATGATAAGTAGTTCAGAATCGGATTTTGTTACAAAAGTTCTTTCAGAAATAAGCATTCAAATAATATATTTTTCAAAGTAAAAAATGTTACATCTTTTTGAGGCGATTTTGCATAATTGTCATTATTTATTGTTTTTTATAGTTTTAATATGTTTTTAATTTTTTAAAAGTGATAATAATGTAATTTATTGGCTTAGGTATTTGGTAAATTTGATTATCTATTAATTAAATAATTAAACAATCAAGATTATGAAAAATATAAAAATAGTTACAGGAATTACATTATTAGTATTAGGATTGACATCGTGTAAAGATGAAAAACAAGAAAAGGCTCAAAAAACAGTAGAGAACTATGTGATCTATGTTGACTCAGTTAAAAATGTGGCTGCTGCCGATTTGAAAGACAATTGGACAAGTGTGGAAGCAGAATATGACAGAAGATCTCAAGAAGCTCAAGCAGCTTTAGCGGATATTAAAGATAATGCGGCCGCAACTGAAAAAGTAAATGCAAGTAAAATTAAATACGAAGAATTTAAAAATGAAATAACCGCCCAATTTGCCCCTCCAGCTCCAAGTCCAAAACAGCAATTAAGAGATGCTTTATTTGGTGCAGGAAAAATTGGTGATGATATGAGTTTTAATTGGGTTAATGCTCAAAATATTCATAGCGTTTATCAGCAGTTTGTTCATACTGTAGAAAATAATAAAGACAAATATTCTAGAGAAGACTGGGATGAAATTAAATTAATGTATGAAGCTCTTGACAGCCGTAAAAATACAGTCGAAAAAGAAGGTTTGTCTGCTGAGGATAACAGAAAAATTGCTGGTTTGAAAATTAAGTTTGCACCAATGTATACTGTAAATAGAATGGGAGCAAAATCTGAAGAAAATAAAGATGCAAAAAAATAAAATTTTAAAATTTTGAATTAGAAATGAAAAAGACGATCAGAAATGATCGTCTTTTTTATGTTTTAAATTATTTGCTAATTAGTTTTTCAAGCCTTGCCATCATTTCCTCTTTTTCTTTCAGCATACGCTCATATAACGCAATTTTTTCTTCATGCAATTGAATAATCTTTTCAATTGGATTGTAGTTGTTGATTATTAATCCAGTTGCGTAATCATGGGCATTGAACGTACTTGCAATAATATTTACTGCTTGCTCTTCATCAAAATTTTGAAAAGCTTCGACAGGAATTTTTAAAGAATTTGAAATTTGTTTAAGCAAATTATCTTCAATTATGTCTTTCTGTTCCAGTATGGAAATTTTTTTCTGGTTCCAATCTTCTCCCAAATCATAGGCCAATGCTTCCTGTTTGATGCCAAGCATTTCTCTGAAGCGTTTTACATTTCTTCCCTGATGAATTTTTTGTTCCATAATGAATGTCATTTTCTGAAGTTCCAAAGATAGGTTTATCTGTACTAAAAATCTGAATTTCAAAGATAAAAAAACATCTTATAAAACATCATTTTTATGCTCGAATAATAAAATGCTCTTTCGGTTGTTCTCGTCTAAAGAATACAAATCCCCATTGAAAAGTATCAATCGTAACTTTTACTTGAGGATGATTTTTAATGATTTCCCAAGCTTCTTCCATGTCTTCTGACCAATGAATGTCATCGAAAATCCAAACGGAATCATTATCAATTGTTGGCAATAAAAGATCAAAATAAGCTAAAGTTGCTTTTTTGGAATGATTACCGTCAAAATATATCAGATTGTAATTTGTAGCTTGAATATTCTCAGAAATTAAAAAAGATTCAAACTCAGAAATTACATTTTCAACATTATCACAATCAAATTCTGCCAAATAATTTTGAGCAACATTTGCAGTATTTGGACAGCCTTCAATTGTAACTACTTTTGCTTTCGTCCCGAGGCTTCGGGATCCTAAAGCTAAAGCAGAAGTTGCCAAACCTAGCGATGTTCCAATTTCAAGAATATTTTCTGGCTGAAAATAATTGGTAACTCGAAACAATAATTCTGCTCGTTTTGGCGAAATTCCAGCTGTTTGTGCAATTTTAGAAATTTGTCTTTTATTGGATTTGAAAACTCTAGAACCTGCTCCAAAATCGGTTACTTCAATGAAATTTTTATTTTCTAAAAGTGATTTTCTGTACTTTTTTAGAATTGCATATTCTGGCTTTGCTTTCTTATCATAAAAACATTTTGTCAATAAATTAAAAACAAACGGCGAATGAACGGCGTGTTCGTTTTTAGAATTCCAAAGAAATTTTAGATAAGATTTTATTTGAAAAAGCATCTAGAAATATTAGTTTACTTTAATCAGTTTTACGTCGAAAATAAGTACAGAACCTCCGGGTATTGTCATATAATCATAACTGCCGTAACCTAAGCGTGCAGGTATTAATAGTACTCCAGATCCGCCTTCTTTAAAATAAGGAATACCTTCTGTCCATCCTTTAATTACTTGGTTTAAACCAAATGAAATTCCAGCGTCTTTACTTTGATCAAAAATTTTCCCGCTTGTAAAATAACCTTTATAAGCAACAGTTACATTCGAAGTTGCTGTTGGTTGAGCACCTTCACCTGGTTCATTAATAATGTAATAAAGACCAGAATCGGTTCTTGTTGCAGTTAAATTATTTTTAGTTAAATAATCTTTAATCTCTTGTTCATTTTGTTCAGTGTAATCTTTTGGCGGTTCAGAATTATCTTTTTCTACACCTGTACAAGAAGCAAATAATGCTAAAGTAAATAATACGGTTAATAATTTTTTCATGCGGTATTTAATTTTTTTAAGGGCGTAAATATATGGAAATTGTTTTTTTAGTCGCAGTCGCAGTCGCGGTTTTCAGTTTTGTTGGATCGTATATTTTATTTTCTAATTACATCCAAATTTATTCGGATTGTTAATCATATAATTTATCAGTCTTCCAATTTCAAGACTTTTAATATTTAACTTGTCAAAAGTCTCTTTGCTAATATATTCGCATTTTAATGAAAATTCAAGCCATGTGTTTGTTTCTGAATTTTCAGCATCGCTATCAGTCAATTTGCTAATAAAGTGATTTGTATATCTTCTTTTTCGATAAGATTCTGCAATATTTGCTGCAACACTTCTCGATGATCGTCGTATTTGATCTGTTAGCAAATATCTTTCTTCTTTAGGGAAAGCTTTTGACAATTCGAAAATTTCCATAGCAAGTTCAAATGATTTCTTATATGCCAATAATTCTTTATAATCCATTATCTAATTTTTTTCAAAATCAATAAAATTAAAGAATTTTCTTTCAAAAAAAAACAAAACTGAAAACTGCGACTGAGACTGAAAACTTAAAATCTATCCTTCAAGTTTTGCAGAAAGCTCAAACCAGCGTTCTTCTTTTGCATCGATTTTATTGATTATATTTTGAAGTTCGTTTGCTTTTTTCTCAATATCAGCATCAGCAACTTTTCCATCTGAGAATAATTGTTCGATTTTAGCTTTTTCAGCTTCAAGATCTTTAATTTCTCTTTCGATTTTTTGATATTCTTTTTGTTCGTTAAAGCTTAAATTTCCAGTTGGATTATTTTGTTTCCACTCTTTCTTTTCAGCTTTGTTTTCTTCTTTTTGAGCAACATCAGCGCTGTCTTCATAAGCTCTAAAATCAGAATAGTTTCCAGGGAAATTTTCGATCTCGCCTTGTCCTCTAAAAACAAATAAATAATCGACAATTTTATCCATAAAATAACGGTCGTGCGAAACTACCAATAAACATCCAGGATAATCCAAAAGGAAACTTTCCAGAACATTCAAAGTCACAATATCCAAATCGTTTGTTGGCTCATCAAGAATCAAAAAGTTCGGATTCTGAATTAAAACAGTACACAAGTATAAACGCTTTAATTCTCCACCACTTAATTTCTCAACATAATCATATTGTTTTTTGGCATCAAAAAGAAAACGCTCCAATAATTGGGAAGCCGAAATAATTTTTCCTTTTGTCAACGGAATATATTCTCCGTACTCTTTTATGATATCAATAACACGCTGACCCGGTTTTGGATTAATTCCAGACTGTGTATAATATCCAATTTTTATAGTATCTCCTTTAACGACGCGCCCGCTGTCTGGCGGAAGTGTTCCTGTCAAAAGATTTAAGAAAGTCGATTTTCCAGTTCCGTTTTTACCGATAATTCCGATTCTTTCTCCACGTTGAAAATCAAAACTGAAATTGTCTAGAATAACACGGTCTTTAAATTTTTTAGAAAGTTTGTGAAGCTCAATGATTTTGCTTCCCATTCTTTCCATATTAATTTCAAGCTCAACTTTATTTTCTTTTCGTCGGCTTTGTGCTTTTTCTTTAATAACGTAAAAGTCGTCTTGACGAGATTTAGACTTGGTTGTTCTCGCTTTTGGCTGGCGGCGCATCCATTCTAATTCTTTTACAAACAAGTTTTTTGCTTTGTCAATACTTGCATTTTCAGAAGTGATTCTTTCTTCTTTTTTCTCTAAATAGTAAGAATAATTTCCTTTGTATTGGTATAATTTTCCATTGTCTAATTCGATAATTTCATTGCAAACGCGTTCCAAAAAGAAACGGTCGTGCGTTACCATAAACAAAGTGATGTTTTCTTTAGCAAAATAGCTTTCAAGCCATTCAATCATTTCAAGATCTAAGTGGTTTGTTGGCTCATCCAAAATCAATAAATCTGGACGATTGATCAGAATTATTGCTAACGAAAGACGTTTTTTCTGTCCCCCAGAAAGATTTTTAACTTTAAGCTTAAAATCTTCTAGTTTTAATTTGAATAAAATCTGTTTGTATTGCGTTTCAAAATCCCAGGCATTATGCTGATCCATTGCATCAAAAGCTTTTTGATAAGCTTCTTCGTCAGAAGGATTTTCTAAAGCTTTTTCGTAAGCTTCAATAACTTTAAGCGTTTCATTATCTGAAGCGAAAATACTTTCCTCAATCGTAAGTTCATCTTGAAGATTATTGTCTTGCGAAAGAAACGCCATTCTGATTCCTTTTCTTAAAACAACTTGACCAGTATCTGGTTCTTCCAAACCATTAATAATGCTCATAATGGTTGTTTTTCCAGAACCATTTTTTGCAATAAAAGCGATTTTTTGATCTTTATTAATTCCAAAAGAAATGTTGTCAAAAAGGACTCTTTCGCCAAATGACTTTGATATATTCTCGACTGACAAATAATTCATTCTGTTAAATATTTTGTTTTATAAATATAAGTCTCTAATTAGGAGTCTAATATTTAATTTAATAGCTTTTTGTAAAGCTGCAAAGATATCTTTTTGTTTAAAGAATAAAGAGCGCTTTTAAATTTATCTTTTAAATGTTTTAATAACGTCTATTCGATATGCAAACAAAATCTGGAAAATAGGAGACCAATCTTAATTTTTATTAAAATTTCAAAATACAAAAAAGGCTGTCTGGCAAAGACAACCTTTAATGACTAATAAAATAAAAAAATGTATTCTAAAGCTATTGTTTGCCTGATTGCTCAGGGCTCATAATAACTTCGACACTGCTGGAACTATCCACAATATGTTTGCTTAACTGCTGAATAGTCTTTTGGTTAATCTTTAATAGTAGATTGCTGTATTCATCATCTGATGAAAACGGAATCTGGTTTAGGCAGTAATTGTATATTGTGGAAGCCCAGAAAGTGTTTGTTTTAAGAGATTCTTCTCTGTTTTTAAGAAGCGCCTTTTTTATGTCTTCAAGATCATTTGCATTTGCAGGTTTAGATTTTAAATCATTTATTTCTTTCCAGACAATCTGCATTAATTTTTCTTGTTTATCAGGATTACAGTCAAAAGTAAGCGCAAGACTGAAAGATGGTTTTGGAATGATTTCCAGATTTCCGCCAACGTTTACGCCGTAGCTTCCGCCTTCTTCTTCTCTAATTGTCTGAAGAAAACGTTTCGAAAGCAATTCGCCAATAATGTATATTCCCATTGCATTTTCTTTATTGTATTCGATTTTTCCTGTAAGATTTAGATAAATTGTGCTTTTTACAACTTCCATCGGACGTTTGAAATGCACAACTGTTTTTCCTTTTTTTGGACCAATATTCTGATCTGCAAAAGTTTCTTTTACAGCAGGATTAGATTTTAAATTACCGATGTATTTCTGAATCAATTCTAGAGCACCATCAGGAATATTACCAACAAAAACAAAAGTAAAATCCGAAGCATTTTTAATTCGGTCTCTGTAAATGTCTTCTGCTTTTTTCAGATCAATGGTTTCTAAAAATTTTTCATCAAAAATGAAAGTCCTCGGATTATGATTTGAATTGGCTAAGGCAATAGAATCTTTAAATGTATTTCCGTTATCTTTTTTAATAGTTTCTAAACGATTTTTATACTGTTCTTTTAAGATGTTAAAAATGTTTGGATCAAAACGAGGAGCTTCAAAAGAAAGGTACATCAGTTGCAGCATGGTTTCGAAATCGGCTTTGTTGGAACTTCCTTGAAAACCTTGTGTGTTCTCGCCAATAAATGGAGCAGATTGCGCTACTTTTCCAGTCAGTTTTTCTTTTAAAGCAATATTGTCAAAATTGCCTAAACCAGACGATCTTGCAATTGTTGTCGCGATTTCGGCAGAAGCCAGATCTTCGGTTTTAATTAATGATTTACCGCCTTTAGAAAATGCTGTCATCACAACTTGATCTTGCGAGTAGGTTGTTGGCAATACAATTACGTTAGCACCATTTTCTAATGTATAACCTTTTGCTGCTGTAATTCCGGGTACTTCAAATGTCTTTTTGATTGCTGCAGATTTTAATTCTTTTGCAATTAAAGGTTGATTATTCTCTTTTTTAGTATAAGGTTCTAAAGTCTTGTTTTCGACTTTTTTCATTACCTGAACTACAGCATCTTTATTTGGGAAATTTACTTTATCTTCATCAGAACCCGTTACCAAAACCACTTGATTCGTTGGTTTTTGAATGGTTTTGATATAAGTATTAATTTCTTCTAAAGTGATACTTTTGATAATGCCTACAATCAATTTATAATCATCTTCTGCAGAAAGAAATGGTTTTGCTTTCAGGAAATAATTCGTCAGTTTATCTGCCCAAGAGTCGTTGTCAACTTTATCTTTATTGCTTAAAAAATCATCATAAGAGCTTATAAACAGTTTTTTAGTTCTGTCCAATTCTGTTTGCGCAATTCCAAAACGTTTTAAGCGTTCGGCTTCAGTGTAAGCGTCTTCAAAAGCTTCAAGTGTTTTTCCTTTTTTGGCTACAGCCGAAATATTAAAAGAAGTATTTAATCTCGAAATCGGCTCAAAATACGTTTTTAGACCTAAAGCCGAACTTTGGTTTTTCAAAATCAATTCTTTAAAGCGATTGTTTAGAATGCTGGTGTAAAATGAATTCATCACATTTTTACGACTCAAAATACTGTCTTTTACCAAAGGTTCATCTAAGACATATTGCAATGTAATATTGGTTGATGAGGCTTCTTTATCAGAGGCAGTTCCGAAATACAATTCATCATGTTTCGGAATTTCAGAATAGGTGCGTGGGGCAGCTTTTTTGGCTAAAGGAATTCCAGAAAAAATAGCTTTTACCTTTTGTTCCATTGCTTTTACATCAATGTCTCCCACGATAATTACAGCTTGTAAATCGGGTCTGTACCATTTTTTGTAATAGTTTCTCAATTCAGGATATTTGAAGTTATTGATGATGTTTAAATCACCAATAACGTCTCTTTTACTGTATTTTGAACCTTTATACAAAACCTGATCCGTCTGCATTTTTAAACGGAAACCACTTGTACGGCGCGTTCTCCATTCTTCTCGGATTACACCTCTTTCGGCATCAATTTCTTCGTTCGTTAAAGAAAGTGAACCCGACCAATCGTGTAAAACCCAAAGTGTAGAATCGATTAGTTTTTCGTTCGTTACAGGAACAGTGCTGATATTGTAAACCGTTTCATCTTGAGCGGTATAAGCATTAATGTCTTTTCCGAAACTTACACCGTTTTTCTCTAACATTTTAATGATTCCTTTTCCTTTAAAATGTTCCGTTCCGTTAAACGCCATATGTTCCAGAAAATGCGCCAATCCGTTTTGGCTGTCATCTTCTAAAATTGCACCAACATTTTGAACAAAGTAAAAACTGGCTCTGTCTTTCGGTTCTTCGTTATGCAGAATATAATACGTTAGACCGTTTTTTAATTTTCCGGTCGTAACGTTTTTATCCAGCGGAATTGTGGTTTTAAACTGCGAAAATGCGCCTTGAAAAGTCAAGGCCATAATCGCAATAATGATATTTTTTTTAGTATTCATTTTTTTGAATTTTATCTTCTATTTCTTCGAATAAGTATAAAAGCTCCGCTTAGTATGATCAACAATGGAAAGATTCCGATAAACAAGATTTTGTCGATGAAAACTTGATTTGAAGTAATCGTGATTTTTTTGTCGGTTTTTTGAGGACGAGTAGTATCAATTGGGAATTGATAATTGCTGAACCAGCTGAAGATATCAGTTACAAATTGAAAAGTTCCAGATCCGCCACGACTTAATTCGGCATTGCCCATAAAATCAGCATCTCCCGCAACAATTATTTTTTGCGTTTTACCATTAATGTTTCTGGTTAACGCAGCCACCAACGGAATTTCTTTTATAGAAGGCTGTTTCTTTAAATCTTCTGAAATGGAAGTAATTCCTGACTGAGATTCCCAAACCGGTTGGTTATTAGTTTTTAAAAGAGGCGTAACTTTAAATCCGGTCTCTTTTGTCGTTGTAATACCGCTGCTTCCTAAAAATGGAATTGGGTTATTGATTTTACTCAATTTGATTACAGTAGAATCAACTTTTTTTTGAAGTTCAGTTACTAAGAAATCAGGAGAATTCGTTTCACTTTCTTGAACTAAAGTTTGTTTTGTAAATCCGATTCCAAGTTTATCTGTAATCGCAGCTAAAGCCGAATTCGTTTCTGGTTCTGTCAAAAGCATTAAGTTTTTTCCCTGATCAATATATTTTGTAATGCGGTCAACAGCGCCTTGACTTAGTTGCGTTTTAGGATCTGCAATGATTAGAATATCAGTTTCTGAAGGAACATTCTGTGCATTGATATCAACAGAAGCAACATCAAATCCCTGATTGATTAACGAGTTTCTGAATGTTATTTCGTTAAATCCAGTTTTATAATTTTTATCTCCATTTTTTTCAATACTGCGTTCCATATTTCCAGTTGCAAATACAATTTTTACAGGATTGGAAACTAAGCGTTTTAATGAAGCTGAGATTTCTTTTTCAAATGGTACTTTAAATAAGTCATCAAACATTCTCAAGAAAGTCTTTTTTCCGTTGTATTCGACTGTCCTGACCACTCTGTTTTGTTCAGGTCCTAAATCGATAATTTTTTTGATCTCTGCAGGAGCATATAATTTTTTAAGTTTCATATCCTGCGACTCTACCATTTTTTCAGCAAGCTGTTTGTCGTTTAATCCTGGATTTTGAGCATATAAAGCTTCATTTGTTGAAGTGTCATAATAATAAATATACTCCATTTCTATTTGAGGCAAAAAGCGGGTATATTTTGCAAAACTCGCTATGTCAGAATTCTGAGAGTACGGCATTGCCATATAATAATTAATATCCAATAAGTTAACATAAGTCGTTATCTTAACAGGTCCTTCTATCTTATCAACGACATCTAAACTGCTTTTGGTTAATGTATTGTCTTTATTTCGCGTCATATCGTGATAAAAAGTAAGCGGTGCTCTAGAAGTGATATAACCAAGAGATAAGACAGCAGCTATTAATAAAGTATATTTTAAAACTCTTTTTGATACGGTTTGTGCATCTCTTCCTGTCTGAAGTTTATAAATACTCAATACAATAAAAAGACTGCTTACCAAAACAAAGTAAAAGACATCTTTACTGATAATTAATCCTTCGAGCATTTCGTTGGCACGCCCAGCAATCGAAAGGAAATACGTAATATCTTTTACGATTTCGACGTCCTGCCAAAGTTTTCCAATAAAATTTAAACCTGCTAAAACAACCAAAGTACTTATGGCAGCCACAACCTGATAAGAAGTTAAACAAGACATGAAAAGCCCGATTGCGGCATAAGTGCAGACCAATAAATACAAACCAATTAGTCCAGATATGGCAAACTTAAGATCTAAGTTTTCTATTGAAAAATATGCAATAGCGACCTGTAAACCTAAAATGGCAATAAATAAAAGGCAGTAAGCAGCAATGGCTAAATATTTACCTAATACAATGTCTTTAATTCTAATTGGTGAAGAAAGCAAAAGCTTAATCGAACCACTATTAATTTCACGACTCACTAATCCCATTGTTAAAAGTGGTACATATAAGTAGAGATAATTTTGCATTTCAGTATATAAACCGCTGAAGCCTGAAAAAACAATTTGCGATAAATTGTCCATGCTTTGTCCGATTTTTTGAGCTTTTTCGAAACGTTCGATAGTGCCAAAGAATTTCCAGCTTGACTGGATTGAAAATATTACTAAAACAACCCATGCAACAGGCGAGTAAAACATGGTGTTGAGCTCTGTTTTAGCAATTCTATATATTGTTTTCATTTGTTTATTTTTATTTAAGAAAGAATAGCGTTTTTAGATGGTGCTTTTTTAGATAATTGTGCGAAGATTTCATCTAATGAAACTTTTTCAAATTGAATTTCGCGCAGTTTCCAGTTGTTGTAAACGCTCAATGAGATAATTTTTTCTGCAACTTCTTGTGTTCCGCTGAAAGTAATCTGTACTTTTTTGGGAGTTAGGAAAACGGCTTCTGTGATTTCTGGAATTTCTTTAAAGGCCTCAGCAGCTGGCGGATTTTCAAAGCTTGCCGTTAGTTTATCGGCTTCGATATAGTTGTTGAAAGCTTCAAGCGTGTCAGAAAAAACCATATGTCCATTTTCAATCATTCTGATATCCTGGCAGGTTGCCTGAACTTCAGAAAGAATGTGTGACGAAAATATTACGGCTTTATCCAATGCTATTTTCTTAATTAAATTTCGAACTTCCAGAATCTGATTCGGATCCAATCCGTTTGTAGGCTCATCCAGAACTACCAATTTTGGTTCGTGAATAATAGCTTGTGCAATCCCCACACGCTGTCTGTAACCTCCTGATAAATTTTTGATTAATCGGTGGCTGAAATGTGAAATTCCGCATTTTTCTTTTGCCTTTTCTACGGCGTTTCTTAGATTTTCTTTTGGCACTAATCTTAATTGTGCACAGTGAATTAGATATTCATCTACTGTCAAATCCAAGTGAAGAGGTGGCGTCTGCGGTAAAAAGCCAATTAGTTTTTTGGCTTCGACTGGGTTTTCTTTCAGATTAATTCCGTCAATATATATGTTTCCTTTGGTTTGATTTAAAACGCCACAAAGAATATTCATTGTAGTAGATTTTCCAGCTCCGTTAGATCCTAAAAGGCCTAAAATTCTATTTTCTTTTATTTCAAAACTGATATTTTGTATTGCCCAATCCTTACTGTATTGATGCGACAAGTCCTCAACTCTTACAATTGTTGTTGTTTCCATAGTGTTTTTTAAAATCGCAGGAATGAGTTTTACACATTCATTCCTGCGTTACTTTTAATATTTAGTATCCTGAATTTTGGGTTAAGAAGGGATTAGAACGAATAGCAGTTTCTGGGATAGGGAAAAGGCTGTCTGTAGATGACCATATTTTTCCTGTTGTAGCTCCTAGAACTTGATCTATTGTACCGCTTCTTTTAAGATCGAACCATCTGTGGCCAAATTCTCCAAATAATTCGCGTTCTCTTTCTAGCGAAATTAAAGCTGCCAATTGCGTTGGATCGGTTAATGTAGTTGAAGATAATAATGCTCTGTTGCGAATTACATTTATATCTTGCTGCGCGCCAGTTATATCATTTGATTTTAGTCTCGCTTCAGCTCTTATTAAATAAAGCTCTGCCAATCTAAGAACCGTAGAACGCTCAACTGGACTTGAAACATAAGAGTTTTTATATTTTCTTGGCGCTAAAAATGATGTGCCGTCGCTTGCGGCAACACTTATAGTCCAGTTTGTTTTTCTGGCATCTCCAGTTTCAAACAATGTATTTCCTTTTCTAAGCATGTATGTTCCAGCGGTTGTATAGACTGCTGCACCTTCATAAGTATAAGCAGTTGTAAAATAAGGGATTTGTAGAATTGCCTCATTATTATCGGCAATAAAAGGACTATTTGTAGAAGTTAGATCTGTAATGATTTTATAAGTTGCTGTCTGACCGATTACAGAAGTGGCATAAGCTGAAGCGTCACTCCATTTTCCTAAATAAAGATTTACTCTTGCCAATAATGCCTCTGCTGCCCATTTGGTAGCTCTAATTCTTTGAGAATTATAATTAGAATAATCTACAGGAAGATCAGCTGCGGCAGCAGTCAAATCAAGTACGATTTGATTGTAAACTTCGGCTTGGCTTGTACGTGGCGCTAAAGCAGACTGATCAACATTTGTTGTGAGTACCAAAGGAACATCGCCCCAAATGTTTGTCAAATAGAAATAGCAGTATGCTCTTAAAAATTTTGCCTCGGCAATCCAGCGTGGTGTTTGGGTTGGCGTTAACGTTTTGCTTGCGCTGATTCCTTCTATAACACTGTTTGCATTATAAATAGTTTTATAAAACTCAGTCCACATGGAGCCAGTAGTTCCATCATTTTCAGGGATTTCATTTGTAGTGTAAACGTTTTCCAATTGCGTTTTAAGGATAAGCTCGTCTGAAGTTTCTCCAAAAACATAATGCAATGATCCATAAAAAGTACCTGTAACCATACTTTGATAGATTCCGTTTACAGCAGCTTCTGCAGTAGGATCGGAAGCATAAATGGTAACAGAAGATAACTCATTGCTTGGAAGATCAACCTCAAGCATTTGATCGCAGCTCGTTAATCCAAGTAAAAGAAAAAACGAAAATATATAGGTGTATTTTATTGAAGTATTTTTCATGTCTTTTTAGATTTAAAATGTAAACTGTGTTCCTAATGTAATTGTACGTAACGGAGGTAAATTTAAACCTTGGGTTTCTGGGTCAAATCCTTTGTATTTTGTAAAAGTGACTAAGTTTTGTCCCTGAAGAGAAAGACGTATATTTTGTATGAATTTTTGAGTCTCCTGATCTAACGGAATAGTGTATGTTGCACTTACATTTTTTAGTTTGATATAAGATGCGTCAACAATAGTTGCTGTAGATCCAGCATAATTAAAAAAACTAGACTGATAGTTTGAGCTCAATACATTTCCTTGCGCTAAATATTCATTATATTCATCAACCTGATAATTAGCAAGACCATAAGGGTATCCTGGCTGTACCGCAATAGATGAAAGTAGGCTTCTTCCGTCTTGTTTTACAAACTGGAACAAAAAGTCAAGGGCAAAATTTTTGTATGAAATTGAATTTGAAATTCCACCATAATATTTCGGATAAGCTGCACCGTAGTATTTTCTATCGCCAAGTCCTGTCTGAGCAAATCCAGTTGAGATTTTTCCGTCTCCATTTACATCCTCAAATTGAGCAATGCCATTTTCATTTACTCCTGTAAAATTGTACAAATATCTACCGCTTAAAGCATTCCCAACTACATAAGTAGAGTAGTAGCTAGAGGTTTCTATGCCTGGAAAAGACAATAATTTGTTTGAATTTGTTGAAATATTGAAAGAAGTAGTCCAATTCAAATTTTTGTTATGAATATTGGTTGTAGCCAAAGTAAATTCCCATCCTTTATTTTCAACTTCAGCATTTAAATTAGCTTGGTAAGAAGTAAATCCAGCTTGCGGACTTAAAGTTGCGCTTACTAACTGATTTCCAGAAAGATTTCTGTAATAAGCCGTAGTGAAAGAGATTCTGTCATTAAGAAAACTTAAGTCTATCGCAGCCTCAAATTTCTTTGTAACTTCCCATTGAAAATTTGGATTGGCAATTCTGGTCGCTGCCATAGAAGAATTTCCAATACCATATGTTGCAGTCGAATAGGTATTTGCATATCCGTAATCTCCAATAGCGTCACTACCAACTTCTCCATAACTTGAACGAAGTTTACCAAAACTTATGATACCATTATCTTTAAGAAAGTTCTCTTCTGAGAAAACCCATGCGCCACCAATTGAGCCAAAATTACCATAACGATTATTAGCTCCAAATCGAGAAGAACCATCTCTTCTAAAATTGGCGTTAAGAATATATTTATTTTGAATATTATAGTTTACCCTACTGAAAAGAGATGCATATTTATATTCTGATGAACCATTGTAGATTGTTGCTGTTGCTGCAGTCCCTGTAATACCTACAAGGTTGTCAGAGCTGTAACCTGAAGTATTTACATAAGAGGGCATGCGTGACTTTCTATTTTGCCATGACCCACCTACTAAAGCAGTAAGATTACCTTTCCACAAAGGAGTTGTATAATTTAACTGCGGATCAATACTGAAATTGTTAGTATTATTAATTGAAACCGTATAGCTTCTAGATGTATTCAGCGAAATATTATTTGTTGTGTAATACACATT
>Ga0160502_100644_pt1 | contig 16520 bp, 11 predicted proteins | sample DIDnMG_14_FD_108237 | JGI IMG/M metagenome (GOLD analysis project Ga0160502, IMG submission 108237) | Enriched soil microbial communities from UW Madison campus, WI, USA - DID2933_E24_Xylan MG | ecosystem: Environmental > Terrestrial > Soil > Unclassified | place: USA: Madison, Wisconsin... | reverse complement strand
GCAAACTAGTATTTTCATAAGTATATATTTTGAATTTATAATATGCTTTTACAAATTTAGAATTTAATTTGGAATAATTATACTATGCATGCATAATATTTTTTAAAACTATTACGATTTCGCAGATTGCTTGGTTTTGAATGGTTTTCATTGAGATTTTAAAACAAATAAACACTCCTTTTGTCTGATTGTTAGGAATTTTACAATATATGTATGATTGTAAATAAACTAATTTTTGTCTTATAAATACTAATTTTTGCATTTTTACGTTCTGATGAATGGATTTTAGAAGAAATAAGAATTAAACAAATAGATTAAAGTTTGTCTAAAAAATATTTTTATAAAATAAATGTGGTTTTAAGGTGTGTTATAACGATTTCGTTAATATCACAATAAAGATTAAAAAGTTAAAACCTGAGAACAGATAGAAGTTCATGCGATTTTAAATTCAATTTTTGCTTTTAAGTTATTTAAAATATTTATTTTTGCTCTTCAGAAAATTCAACATACAATATAAAATATGAGAACAATACAATTTAGAGAGGCCATTTGTGAAGCGATGAGCGAAGAAATGCGTCGCGATGAATCCATATATTTAATGGGAGAAGAGGTTGCAGAATACAACGGAGCTTACAAAGCTTCTAAAGGAATGCTTGCTGAGTTTGGTGAAAAAAGAGTAATTGATACTCCAATTGCTGAGCTTGGTTTTTCAGGAATTGCAGTAGGTTCTGCAATGAACGGAAACCGTCCTATTGTAGAATATATGACATTCAACTTCTGTTTAGTTGGTATTGATCAAATTATAAATAATGCTGCTAAAATGCGTCAAATGACAGGAGGACAATTTAATGTGCCTATCGTTTTCCGCGGACCAACAGCTTCTGCTGGTCAATTAGGAGCTACTCACTCACAAGCTTTAGAAAACTGGTTTGCTAACACTCCAGGTCTTAAAGTTGTTGTTCCTTCAACTCCTTATGATGCAAAAGGACTTTTAAAATCTGCAATTCGTGATAACGATCCAGTAATTTTCATGGAGTCTGAACAAATGTACGGTGACAAAGGTGAAGTGCCAGACGGAGAATATACAATTCCACTTGGTGTTGCTGATGTTAAACGTGAAGGAACAGATGTAACTATCGTTTCTTTCGGAAAAATCATCAAAGAAGCTTTTATCGCTGCTGATGAATTAGCTAAAGAAGGAATCTCTTGTGAGATCATCGACTTAAGAACAGTTCGTCCAATGGACAAAGATGCAATCTTAAAATCGGTTAAAAAGACAAATCGTTTAGTAATTCTTGAGGAAGCTTGGCCAGTTGCCAGCCTTTCTTCTGAAATATCTTATATCGTTCAAGAACAGGCATTCGATTTCCTTGATGCGCCAATTCAACGTATTACAACTGCAGATACTCCTGCACCTTACTCTCCAGTATTATTAAAAGACTGGTTGCCAAATGCAGGTGATGTAGTAAAAGCAGTTAAAAAAGTATTATACAAATAATACACATTTAAAATACTCACAAAACTTCATCATTCATAGTTAATTGATGAAGTTTTTTTTTGCCCAGACAATGAAAAGAATAATTTTACTCAGCCTATTTTTTGTATTCGCATTTGCGACTATTGCTACTGCACAAACGAAAGTGAGTGGAATTGTTTTGGACAAGTCTAATCAGCCAATACCTTTTGCAAATGTTGTCTTTAAAGGTTCTAATACGGGAATCGTTTCTAATGAAGATGGGCGTTTTTACTTAGAATCACCTAACACTTATACAGCATTAATAGTTACTTCTGCAGGATTTTCAGATAAAGAAGTTCCTTTAGAAAAAGCAGTAAATTATAATTTTAAAATTGTTTTAGGCGAAGCCGAAGCACTAAACGAAGTTGTAATTTACACAGGAAAAACTTCTAAGAAGAACAATCCAGCTTTGGATATTTTGAGAAAAATTTGGGCAAGAAAACGTAAAAACGGATTGTACCAATTCAATCAATATCAAATGCAGAAGTACGAAAAAGTAGAGTTTGACATGAATACCATTGATAGTGCATTCATGAAAAACAAACTTTTTAAAGGTATGGAATTTATCTTTAATCATGTTGATACTTCTGATGTTACGGGGAAAACCTATCTGCCGATTTTTATCAACGAATCTGTTTATGATGTTTACGGAGACAATAAATTAAAGAAAGTAAAAGAAAATATTACAGGAAATAAAATGTCTGGTTTTAACGGAAACCAGCAGATTTTATCTTTCGTAAAAGATCTTTATTCAGATTACAACATTTACGATAATCACCTTAAGTTTTTTGATAAAAGTTTTACTAGTCCGCTTTCACGAACAGGGATTGATGTTTATAACTATGTATTGAAAGACAGTGCTTTTGTAGATAAAAAATGGTGTTATAATATAGTTTTTTACCCAAGACGTAAAAATGAATTAACTTTTAAAGGAGACTTTTGGGTTAATGATACCACTTTTGCGATTAAGAAAATTAATATGGGTGTTACGAAAAGTGCCAATATTAACTGGGTAAAAGATATTTACATCGAACAGGAATTTGAGGTTGAAAACGATTCTGTTTTTCTTTTGACTCGTGATTACATGATGTCTGATTTTGCTTTAAACAAGAAAGAAAAATCAAAAGGAGTTTATGGAAAAAGAACAACTTTATATCGTAATCATAAATTCAATATTCAAAAACCAGAGAAGTTTTATAAAGAAGAAGTCAATTTTATAGACAACGCTGTTTACGATCGACCACCCGAATTCTGGGAAGAAAATCGTTTTGAGAAATTAAATAAAGACGAACAGGGAATTTATAAAATGCTTGATACATTGCAAACAGTCAAGCGATTTAAGCAATTATATAATCTCGTCTCGATTTTAGGAAGCGGTTACGTCGAGTTTAAAAATTTTGATTATGGACCAATTTTCTCAACTTTTGGATATAATGAAGTCGAAGGTATAAGGCTAAGAGTTGGTGGAAGAACCTATTTTGGACCAAACGACCCTTGGCGTATTCAAGCCTACACAGCTTATGGATTTGATGATAATAAATTCAAATACGGAGTTTCAGGAAAATGGATGGTTGATAAGAAAAACCGAGTTATTATTTCTGGAGGAAATAGGCGTGACATTGAGCAAATAGGTGCGAGTTTAACTACTACAAATGACGTTTTAGGACGAAGTTTTGCATCTTCTGCCTTATTTACAACAGGAAGTAACGGAAAATTAACCAATATCAATTTGAGTAATATTTCTGTAGAAATGGAGGCTAAAAAGAACTTCATCGTTCAAGCAGGCCTTTCGTATCGAACATTAGAATCGGCTTCAAAGACATTTAGTCTGGATTATTATACGACCTTGCCAAGTGCATCAAACCCTATGGGAGTTGTAAAAAGCGATGTAAAACAATCAGAAGCGAATATTCAGTTTGAATATATGCCAAATCGTAAAACGATTGGTTATGGAGTTGAGCGTGATTTAGTTGATAGTCCTTTTAGTCATTTCTTTGTGAACTTTAGTTATGGTTTAAAAGGTGTTTTTGATAGCGATTTTGCTTATGAAAAAATCCAGGTTTTTTACAAACAGCCTATTATTATTGGACCTTTAGGAAGATCAAATATTATTCTGGAAACAGGAAAAACATTTGGTACAATTCCGTTAGGTTTGATGAGTGTAATTCCGGGTAACCAGACTTATTTTACGATCGAGAATACATTCAGTAACTTGAATTTCTACGAATTCGTTACGGATCAATACACTACTTTGCAATGGAATCATGATTTTGGAGGAAGATTATTCGCAAGAGTTCCTTTTATGAGAAAACTGAATTGGAGAGAGTTTGTTGGAGTAAGAGCGGTTCACGGAACAATTTCTGATGCCAACCGCGCTATTAATGCTTCTGGATTACCTTACAATGCTCCAGAAAAAGTGTATTATGAATATCATGCAGGAATTGGAAATATATTTAAAGTTTTCCGAATTGATTTTTCTTGGAGAGGAAATTATCTAGATATGCCAGATGCTCATAAATTTGCAGTAAAAGGATCTTTCGGATTCTATTTCTAATTTTAAAAGAGGCAAAGGTTCAAAGTTACAAAGTCGCAAAGGTTTAAAATCTTTGCGATTTTTTTTATGCTTATTTTTTTTGCACGCAGATTTTGCAGATTTAAGCAGATTTATTTTTACAATTTTAAATTATTTAATCTGCGTTTATCAGCTTAAATCTGTAAAATCTGCGTGAAACCAAAACTATCATTTACTAAATACTTTTTTATTTAATTTTGAAATAGATTTAAAAACGAAAGTAATGCAAGAAGCTATCGATTTCTTAACCAATAAAAATCCGATATTTCGGGAAATAATCGAAAAATACGGATTGCCGCCAATTCCAAAACGTCCACAAGGTTTTGAAACTTTGGTGCTATTAATTTTGGAACAGCAAGTTTCTATCGATTCGGCAAAAGCTACATTTTTAAAAATTAAATCTTATACTACTTGTAATCCTGAAACAATGGCAATTTTGCCAGACGAAGAATATCGAAATCTTGGAGTAAGCCGCCAAAAAACAAAATACATTAAAGTTTTAGCCGAAGCGATTTTAAACAAAGAATTAGATGTTGAAAGCTTGCCTTCAAAGTCGGCAAAACAAGTTCGTGAAGAATTAATTAAATTAAAAGGAATTGGAAATTGGACCATCGATATTTATTTAATGTTTTGTCTGGAAGAGCCCGATTTGATTCCGCTTGGCGATATTGCAGTAATTAATACCATAAAAGAATTGCTCAATATTCACGATAAACAGGAAATGGAAATTCATGCCGAACAATGGAGTCCGTATCGTTCTTATGCGACCTATTTGCTCTGGCATTATTACTTGAAAAAAAGAAATCGAACAATTAGCTATTAAATGCTTGTTTTTTAAACTCTAATGCGGATAATTTAACCTTCTTTTTTATTGTAAAACTAGATTCTTTAGTTATTTTTGCAACCGAAATTATAGAAATAATAAAAAACGAAAATGACCGCAGACAAATTAACGACTTTCGATGTATTAATCGAAATACCAAGAGGAAGCAGAAATAAATACGAGTACGATTTTGAAATTAAAAGAATGCGTTTTGACAGAATGTTATTCTCTTCAATGATGTACCCAGCAGATTACGGATTTATTCCAGAAACTTTAGCTTTAGATGGTGATCCTCTTGACGTATTAGTTTTGGTAAACGAACCAACTTTCCCTGGATGTGTTATGGAAGTTAAGCCAATTGGTGTATTCCACATGGCAGATGATAAAGGACCAGATGAGAAAATTATTTGTGTACCAGTTTCAGATCCAATCTGGAATTCATTAAATGATCTTTCTGATATTAACCCACACTTAGTAAAAGAAATCGAGCACTTTTTCCAAGTTTACAAAGATCTTGAAAACAAAAAAGTAGATGTAGAAGGATGGGGAGATGTTAAGGAAGCTTACGATATTATCGCTGAGTGTACAAAGCGTTTCGATGACATTGAAAATAAACCGGCTGGATTATTTAGTATTAAATAATTTTAACCGCATTCTAATATAAAAAAAGCAATACTGCCGTCAGGAGTATTGCTTTTTTGTTTAAATTCGTTTTAGTTAGATTGTTGACTATTAACCAAAACCATTAAAATATTATGAATGCATTTATGATTTACCTGCCAATTATAATGGCAGTTTTAGGATTACTTTTCATGGGAATAAAAAGGAGTTGGGTTTTAAAACAAGATGCCGGAGATGGTAAGATGAAAGAGATTTCAGATTACATTTATGAAGGGGCCTTAGCTTTCCTAAAAGCAGAATATAAGTTACTAACCATTTTCGTAATTATTGCCAGTTTAGCTTTGGCAGGAATTACATTTATTCCAGGAGTTAAAACACATTTATTAATCGTAATTGCATTTATTTTTGGTGCTTTATTTTCAGCTTACGCTGGAAATATTGGAATGAAGATCGCAACTAAAACAAACGTTAGAACTACTCAAGCGGCACGTACAAGTTTGCCACAAGCTTTAAAAGTTTCTTTTGGCGGTGGAACCGTAATGGGACTTGGCGTTGCTGGTTTAGCTGTTTTAGGATTAACATCCTTTTTTATCATTTTCTTCAATCTTTTTTCTGACGGAGTTTGGAAAGATACAGATACTATGACTGTTGTTCTAGAAACTCTTGCAGGATTTTCACTCGGAGCAGAATCAATCGCTTTATTTGCACGTGTTGGTGGTGGAATCTACACAAAAGCAGCCGATGTTGGTGCCGATTTAGTTGGTAAAGTTGAAGCGGGAATTCCAGAAGATGATCCTCGTAATCCAGCTACAATTGCTGATAACGTAGGAGATAACGTAGGAGACGTTGCAGGTATGGGAGCAGATTTATTTGGTTCTTATGTAGCAACTGTTTTAGCGGCAATGGTTCTTGGAAATTATGTGATAAAAGATATGGGAGGAAACATCAATGACGCTTTTGGCGGGATTGGCCCAATTTTACTTCCAATGGCAATTGCTGGTTTCGGAATTATATTTTCGATTATCGGTACACTTTTAGTAAAAATTTCAGACGATAATGCTAGAGAAGCCCAAGTACAGAAAGCATTAAATATAGGAAACTGGGTTTCTATTGTTTTGACTGCTGTGGCTTGTTTCTTCTTAGTGCAATATATGCTGCCAGAAACCATGCAAATGAGTTTCTTTGGAGAAGGATCTAAGGCAATTTCATCAATGCGTGTTTTCTATGCGACATTAGTCGGATTAGTTGTGGGCGGTGCTATTTCATCAGTAACAGAATATTATACAGGATTAGGAACAAAACCAGTTTTGGCAATCGTTCAAAAATCGTCTACAGGAGCGGGAACAAATGTGATTGCAGGTTTAGCAACAGGTATGATTTCGACTTTCCCAACTGTATTATTGTTTGCTGTGGCAATTTGGATTTCGTACGCTTTAGCAGGATTTTATGGGGTGGCTTTGGCAGCTTCGGCAATGATGGCGACAACTGCTATGCAATTGGCAATTGATGCTTTCGGACCAATTTCTGATAATGCTGGAGGTATTGCAGAAATGAGCGAATTACCAAAAGAAGTTCGTACAAGAACTGATATTTTAGATTCAGTAGGAAATACAACAGCAGCAACAGGAAAAGGGTTTGCAATTGCTTCTGCAGCTTTGACTTCATTGGCTTTATTTGCTGCGTATGTAACTTTTACAGGAATAGACGGAATCAATATTTTTAAAGCACCAGTTTTAGCGATGTTATTTGTCGGTGGAATGATTCCGGTAGTTTTCTCTGCTTTAGCAATGAATTCTGTTGGAAAAGCGGCGATGGATATGGTGTACGAAGTTCGTCGCCAGTTCAAAGAAATTCCTGGAATTATGGAAGGAACAGGAAAGCCAGAATACGGAAAATGTGTTGAAATTTCTACAAAAGCAGCTTTACGTGAAATGATGCTTCCAGGAATTTTAACGATTGGATTTCCAATATTGATTGTACTTTTAGGGAAATTAGTTTACTCAGACAACAATCAGTTAATTGCAGAAATGTTAGGAGGATATATGGCTGGAGTTACTGTTTCTGGCGTGCTTTGGGCAGTTTTCCAAAATAATGCAGGAGGTGCTTGGGATAATGCTAAGAAATCTTTTGAAGCTGGAGTAATGATCAATGGTGAAATGACTTATAAAGGTTCTGATGCACATAAAGCAGCTGTAACAGGAGATACAGTTGGAGATCCGTTTAAAGATACTTCTGGACCTTCAATGAATATCTTAATTAAATTAACTTGTTTGATTGGATTGGTAATCGCGCCAATTTTGGGTGAAGGCCACGCGCCATCAGACATCGCAGGAAAAGCATCTTGCTGTGCTAAAACAGAAATGCATGCAGGAATATCTAAATGCGGTGATATGTCTGGAATGACAAAAGAAGAATGTATTAAAATGTGTAAAGAAAAAGGTTGTTCTGAAGAAGAAACAGCTAAATGTCTGGCCCATTTTGATGCGAACGGAAAATATGCGCATGCAGAAAGTGAATCAGTTCGTGTTGAGGTTAAAAATATAGACGGAAAAACTACTGGAACTGTTACCAAAACCGTAAATGGTAAAACAACTACAGAAGTTTTTGAAGGAACTGAAGAAGAAGTTTTAGCAAAAGTTGAAGCTGCGAAATAATTTACGTTCTATCCTAACAGGTTTCCAAAACCTGTTAGGTTTTATATTTAAAAGATTAGAATAAAAAACATACCTAACAGGTTTTGGAAACCTGTTAGGATAATCAAAAAAAGAAAATGCCTCTAAAAAATTAGAGGCATTTTTTTTATTTCGTGCAAATCTGTGTAATTCGTGTTTAAAACAAACCGTTCAATTCAGCGTCAATTCTATTAATGATATCACCTAAATCCTCAGGATTGTCAACAAAATTAATATTATCAACATCAATAATCAAGAGTTTTCCTTTACTGTAAGTCTGAATCCAAGCTTCGTATCTTTCATTCAAACGGCTTAAATAATCGATAGAAATAGAGTTTTCATATTCACGTCCGCGCTTGTGGATTTGTCCAACTAAATTAGGAATAGAACTTCTTAAATAAATCAATAAATCTGGAGCTTTTACCAAAGATTCCATTAATTCAAACAAAGACGTGTAATTTTCAAAATCACGGCTTGTCATCAAACCCATCGCATATAAATTGGGTGCGAAAATATGCGCATCTTCATAAATCGTTCTATCCTGAATGATTTTTTTTCCGCTTTCGCGAATTTGCTGCACTTGGCGAAAACGGCTATTTAGGAAATAAATCTGAAGATTAAATGACCAGCGTTCCATCTGATGGTAGAAATCATCCAAATACGGATTATCAACTACATCTTCATAATGAGGTTCCCATTTGAAATGTTTTGCTAATAATTTGGTCAGAGTGGTTTTTCCTGCGCCTATGTTTCCTGCTATTGCTATGTGCATTACGGTGTTACGATTTTATAATTTGATATATCTGTAGCTGTAAAAATAGATAAAATTTGGTCTTTGTAATAAAAATTGTCAAAGGTTTTTTCTGAAATTTTAATCTCAGAAATTACTTCTGGATTTGATTTATTAAAACCTTTAAAATACAACAAATTATCTTTACTGAAAAGATATTGATTAGAATTTGTTATTTCAATTTTGTCAAAATTTGTGACTTTTCCCAGAGATGTAATCTTTCCAAAAATATCGCAAGAGTACCAGTTGTTTTTCTTATCAATCCAATAAAAAGTATTAAAATCAGTTTGATAATATTGTATGGCTTCTGTCAGCGGAATTGAAACCGTTTTGTATTCATTTTTTAAATAATCAAAAAGACCAATTTGTTGATTTAAAGTGTTGTAAATCCATAATTGATTTTGCGTCGACATTCCGATTGCACTTACCACAATTGGAGTTGCATTCTGCGAAAAGTTAATTTCGGTCATTTTATTTAATTGGTTATCCAATAAAACAACACTATTGAAATCCTCATAAAATAGCACAATTTTTAACGGATTCTGAAGATCGACTTTTGTAATTTTTCCCAAAGAGACATTCTTATATTCGAAGATTTCTTTCCCTTTAACTTTACTAAAAACGTTGTTAGTGATTTGGTAGGAATATCCAAAAGTATCATATCCTAAAAACTCATCTGAAGTATTTTTATACTGCGAAATTAAAGTTGGATTTATGCTCAAATCCTGAGCTGAAAGCGCCTGAAAAGTGCAGAAAAGAAATAAGCAGAATAAAGTTTTTTGCACCGTTTTACACATTAGAAATTGATTTATAAGAGTACCAAATTACAAAAAACTCTTGTTAGAATTTCAAAATGGGCTCTTAAACCTTTTTAAATTCTAATAGTCTAAAAAATAAGCGGTTCTATCTATTCCTTGATACCGTTAATATATTTAGTTTTTTGGATTTTAAAATAAATAATACATTTGAATGTAAGTTTTATCGGATTTACTCACTTTAAAGAAAATAAAATGAAAAAAATATTTTTATATATGACTTTGATGCTTGTTGCAACACAAATTCAAGCTCAAAAAGATTTTCAAGGAATGGCTGTTTACGAGTCAAAAACTCAAGCGCCAAAGTTTGAAGGAATGCGCGGAAACAGAGATATTACGCCAGAAATGCAGAAAAATATGGAAGAGCGTATGAAAAAAATGCTCGAAAAAACATTCATTCTAAACTTCGATAAATCGGCATCTATTTATAAAGAAGAAGAAAAACTAGAAGCGCCAGGTCAGCAGCAAGGCGGTTTTCGTATGATGTTTGGTTCGCTTACTGGAGGCGGAGGTACTTTTTATAAAGATGTAAAAACAAAAACATATACCGTTGATAAAGAATTCATGGGAAAAGAATTCCTTGTTGTGGATTCTCTGCCAAAATTAAATTGGAAATTAGAACAAGAAACCAAACAAATTGGAGGCTACAACTGTTATAAAGCAACAGCTGTTAAAGAAGCCAGCAAAACTGATTTTAGAAACTTCAGACCTAAAAACAATGATGATAAGAAGGATGAAGCTAAAAAAGATGAAACTAAAAAAACTTCTGGAGATACCAAAACGAATTTTGCTGATAACTTCGAAATTCCAAAAGAAATTGTAGTAACAGCTTGGTATACACCTGAAATCCCTATAAATCAAGGGCCAGAGAACTACTGGGGACTTCCAGGTTTAATTTTAGAAATCAATGATGGAACTACGACAATCTTATGTTCAAAAATTGTTTTGAATGCGAAAGATAAAGTGGAAATAAAACCGTCTAAAAAAGGAAAAGTAATTTCTCAGAAAGAATACGACGAAACAGTAATTAAAAAAATGGAAGAATTTAGAGAGATGAACCGTGGTCGTGCGGGCGGACCTCCACCTCCTCCAGGAAGATAATCCTAAACTTAATTATTTATTCTAAGCATTTTTTTAATGAACAAATTATATTTTTTCATCGCCTTTTTGATCACTTCTTTTTCTTTTGCGCAAAGCGTTCGTTTTGATGGTTTCATTCAAGATGAGCAGAAAAATCCATTGGAAATGGCCAATATTATGGCTATTAATAATGGCACAAAAGCAATGGATTCATACGGAATTACCAACGACAAAGGAAAGTTTCAGCTGACTTTAAAACCAAATACGGCTTATACCATTAAAGTAAGTTATTTGGGAATGAAATCTAAAGAAATTGCAGTATCTACAAAGTTTGAAAATATGACTCAGAATATTGTTTTGGATGGTTCTGGAATTGAATTGGAAGGTGTAGAAATTGTTCGAGAAATGCCTGTTTCTATAAAAGGTGACACAATTGTTTACAATGCAGATTCTTTTAAATCGGGAACAGAAAAAAAGCTTGAAGATGTTCTGAAAAAATTGCCTGGAGTTGAGGTAAATGCCGATGGTGAAATCGAAGTTGAAGGAAAAAAAGTCAGTAAATTGATGGTTGAAGGAAAAGACTTTTTTGACGGAGATACCAAATTAGGCGTTAAAAATATTCCAGCAGACGCAATTGATAAAGTTCAGGTTTTACGAAATTACAATGAAGTTAGCGCACTTAAAGGTCTTGAAAACGATCAGGATAATATGGCGATGAATATCAAATTAAAAGAAGGAAAAAAGAACTTTTGGTTTGGAGATGTTACCGCAGGAATTGGCGTTGCAGAGTTGGACAGCCGTTATATCATTAACCCAAAATTATTCTATTACAGTCCAAAATACAGTATTAATTTAATTACCAATTTTAATAATATTGGAGAACTGCCGCTTACAGCACAAGATTATTTTAAGTTCACAGGTGGATTCAAAAATATGATGAAAAAGGGAGGAAGCAGTTTTAATGTTTCTTCAAATGATTTAGGGATTTCATTATTGCGAAATAATCGTGCAAAAGAAATCGAAACTAAATTTGGTGCCACAAACTTTGCTTATTCTATTAATAAAGCTTGGAATATTAGTGGTTTCGGAATTCTTTCGACTTCGAAAACAGATTTAGAAACGAAATCTCAAACTACGATTTTAGATTCTGGAGATCAGCAGAAACGTGATGAAATGACACATCAAAAGAATAATTTGGGACTTTTTAAACTGAGTTCAACTTATAAGCCAAATGATAAATTCCAGTTTGATTATGATATCTTGACCAAATTGTCAAAACAGAATGAAGATACAGATTTGCTTCGTGAATCGGTTGTAGATAATGTTTCGGCGGTTGAAACCATTTTAACTCAAAAGAAACAAGATCCAACTTCTATCAATCAGAATTTGAGTTTGTATTATACGCAAAGCGATAAAAATATTTTTGCTTTTGAAATGCAGCATTTGTATCAAGACGAAAACCCTTTTTATAATGCCAATTTAAGATCGCAACCTTTTGATTTATCAGGATATATTACGGGACAAAATCGCAACGATTTGAATCAGGATCGTTTTGTAAAAACCAATAAATTAGATGCCAAATTGGATTACTATTATATGGTAACGCCAAAAAGTAATTTCAATGTTACGTTAGGAAATACCTATTCGTATCAAAACTTCAATTCTCACATTTTCCAAATGTTAGATAATGGAGATAAAAACGACTTAAATGATCCTGAAAATAATAACGATGTCGATTATCGTTTTAATGATGCTTTTCTAGGTTTTCATTATAAAATTCTAACAGGGAAATTTACATTTACGCCAGGTGTTAGTTTGCATACCTATCAAATGGCAAATGGACAATTGGGAACCGATTATTCTCAAAGTTTTACTAAAGTATTGCCAGATTTCTTTGCTTTATACCAAATCAAAAAATCGGAAACTTTGACCTATAATTTCTCTCTAACGAATGATTTTACTGATATTAATCAATTGGCCGCAGGTTATGTTTTATCTGATTACAGCAGTTTGTTTCGTGGAAATCGTTTCTTAGAAAATGCTACTTCGCAAGTGCATTCGCTTCGTTATTTTAAATATAATATGTTCAATTTTGAGAACATTTTTGCCAATGCAACTTATACAAGAAAAGTAGATGCAATTAAAACAAAAGCTAATTTTGACGGAATTAATCAATCTTCTGTTCCTTATAATTCTAATCTAGCTGATGAAACTTTTACTGGAATGGGAAATTACGGACGCTCGTTTTTAAAGAATTATAAAGCTTCTGCAAATGCTAGTTTTAATTGGTCGAAATTCAACAATATTCAAAACAATCAATTATCTACCACAGAAAGTTTCAGCCAAAGTTACACCGTGAAAGCGTCGACAAATTATAAGAATCTTCCAAATATAGAATTTGGTTATAATCTTTTGGTTAACAAATACAGCGGTTCAACTTTTTATACAGATAAGCCATTTGCAAGATTAGATTATTATTTCTTAGATAGTTTCTCATTTGTTTCAGAATACGAATTCTATCATTATTATAATGGAGACAAAACGGTTGACAACGAATATGATTTCTTAAGTGCGAGTTTGGTTTATCAAAAGAAAAACAGCAAGTGGGAATATAAAGTTTCGGCAACCAATTTATTGAACACGACTTATCTAAACGATGATAGTTTTTCTCAATTCTCAACGCGAGTTTCTCAATACACCGTTCAGCCGCGTTACATCATATTTTCTATGAAATATAATTTATAGTAATTTAATTACAAGATTTAAGTTTTTGATATTTTATTCCAAAAGAATCAAATATCTTTGCGCTTCTACTATTAACAACCAAAATTTTAATTATGCGCAATTTTATTTGGAGTTTATTACTGTTGTTTTCTGGAATCTTTATTTCTTTTTCTCAAACAAAAAGCATTGAAAAAGGAACCTATTTATCGACTAATAAAGGTCAAAAAATCAAGTTGAATTTGTTAGATGATAATAAATACGAATTGGTTTTTTATTCAGGCGGTTATGAGGTAAAAGGAGATTCTTTGCTGTTTGCTAAAAATGCAACGGCAGAAACCAGTTTTGACCTTTCTTTCAAAGTCGACAAAAAAGCTAAAAACATAAAAGTAATATTTAAAGATCCGGCTTATTATTCTTTCTTTATTGGAACTCAAAAAGGAAAAGAAGAAGTTAAATATCAAAGAGTTTCAGACATTAAAAGTAAAATTGATCCAGAATGGAGTAAAGTCGATTTGGATTTTGAAATTGAGAAAGCAGACTTTTTATATTTAGTATATGAAGAATATGGCGGAAAAAGCAATGTTAATAAATACGCTTTGCCAAAAGACGTTTCAGAAATAACGATCAATTATGAATTGGCAGTTTTAGGCGATTTACAGATTGCAGGATTTTATGATAAGCATACAAATGAGCTAAGAATATCAGAGAAATCAGGATTAAATCCACTAGTATTTGTCAATGAAAAAGATCCGCAGCCAGTTAAGAAAACGCCGAAAGTTCTTCCTCTTGAAAGTCAAACTATTACCAATTGGACTTATCCAGGAAAAGACGTTTCTACAGAAGATTATGGAGTAATAGTTGACAGCGCCGCTGCAGTTGTAGAGGCTGCTGCTATAGACGCCACAAATGCTTCATCGACATACAGCAAATATGATTTTAAATTAAAGGTCGAAGACAATCTAAAAAAGGCAATAGAATCTACAAAAACAGCTAGCAATAAGTTTTTGGTTGTGGTTGTAGACAGCAAGAATAAAACAGCCAAAGAAGGTTTTGATGCTTTTGTAAAAGAGCAAGAAACCCAAACGGGATATAATATGTACGATTCTTATAATGCTCTTTATGATATCTATAATTATTATTTGGCTGGAGCCGATGATAAAAAATGGCTTAAAAACAATAAAATTACCAGCGATCCAAGTATAATTATTTTAAACGGAGAAGGCAATCAGCTTGCTGTTGCAAAATCAGATTTGGCAGCGCAACAATATCAATTTAGTTATTATGGAGATTTTTATAGAAGACTTCAGAGAGCAAACGCTTTCCTTTCGATAAATAACGTTTTAAAGAATAAAAAAGCATCTGATGCCGATTTGATTGCTGCTTTTAATAAGGCCGCTTCACTAGAATCTTCTTATGATTATGAAGGAGAATCTGCCGTAAGCGATCCAAATTCTGCTGAGTTTGTTGTTACTAAAACATCTTTAAACCAAAAAGAAGTCACTCAATCATGGAAAAAATTAATTGAGGCGCATCAGAAAGATAAAAATGTAGATATGTATTTGGTTGAAACGATTTTGAAAGAAATCAAGAATCAAGGATTTACAAAACAGCTTTTTAGTGCAGACAGAATTTTGAATGATACAGATTTCTTAGCAATCGATTATGTATTAAAACATTCAGATGAAATTGAAAATATTCGTTCTGGTTTTAATACTAAAATAGGAGAGACTCATAATATTGGAAATCCAATTTCTGAAGTTTCAGATGCATTACAGCAAAACCTTTATCTTTCTCAAGATGGAGCTTCTGGCGAAATAAATAGAGATAAAGTGAATTCGCTTTACAAAAGAATTATCGCTTCTGGAAAAGGAAATTTTGATGTGTATAGAAATTATTTTTATTATTTGGCACAACTTCAAGAGAATGACGGTTCTAATACAACTTTCTTGAAAGAGTTTAATACTTATTTTGATTCAACTTTGGCAGGAACAAGTCCAATTGAAAAATTAGATATAATCTTTTCAGGATTAGATTCAAGTTCAAGTTATTCTTATGATGGATGGAATTCGTTTAAAGATTATCATTCAAACCTTTGCAATAATGCAGCTTGGACAGTGGTAGAGAATTCTCAGAATTCAAACTTTACTAAAGATGCTATTAAATGGTCTGAGTATAGTTTGGTTGTAACCAAAAACAATCCTTATTATTTAGATACTTTGGCTCAGTTGTATTACAAAGACGGACAAAAGCAAAAAGCAATTGAAACGCAAACTTTGGCAGTAAAATATTTGAATGATTATGTTGAAGGAGAAACGGCAAACCAAATGAAAGAAGTTTTGACTAAAATGCAAAACGGAACTTATTAAACAATTACGAAACCCGACAAGTTTTTAAAACCTGTCGGGTTTAATTTATAAATTAGCCAAAAACTAAAAAGGCTGTCTAAAATTTTAGACAGCCTTTTTAATATTTAAGATTCAGATTGAATTACAATCCAAATGCAGCTTTTACTTGGTCAACAAAATCAAGTTTTTCCCATGTAAACAATTCAACAGTAACTGTTTTTTGGTTTCCGCCTGGAGCAGAGAAAGTTTTAGTTACAGTTTCTGGTTTACGTCCCATGTGTCCGTAAGCAGCAGTTTCGCTATAAATAGGATTTCTTAATTTTAAACGTTGCTCAATAAAGTAAGGACGCATATCAAAGATAGCTTCTACTTTTTTAGCGATTTCACCGTTAGTTAAGTTTACTTTAGAAGTTCCGTAAGTTTCAATGAAAATTCCCATTGGTTCAGCAACACCAATTGCGTAAGAAACTTGAACTAAGATTTCGTCAGCAACACCTGCAGCAACTAAGTTTTTAGCGATATGACGAGTTGCATAAGCAGCACTTCTATCTACTTTACTTGG
>Ga0160502_100643_pt1 | contig 16674 bp, 15 predicted proteins | sample DIDnMG_14_FD_108237 | JGI IMG/M metagenome (GOLD analysis project Ga0160502, IMG submission 108237) | Enriched soil microbial communities from UW Madison campus, WI, USA - DID2933_E24_Xylan MG | ecosystem: Environmental > Terrestrial > Soil > Unclassified | place: USA: Madison, Wisconsin... | reverse complement strand
TTTTAAGATCTCTCTTAAAACGGCTGTCAATTCAATATGTCTACGAACGTAATTTTCTGTGTTTCGCTTATCTCTCAAAGCGGGTGCAAAACTAAAAATTCTTTTTGTCTCCTGCAAGAAAAACCTAAAAAAATTTGAAACTTTTTTTCGTCCCATTTTTTCGCTTTTCCTCCCAGTCTGTCAATGAACTTTCCCTGTTTTGCGGGGTGCAAATGTAAAAGCTTTTTTCAAATCCCGCAAGCTTTTCCGAATCTTTTTTCAGAAAATTTCTTTTCATCCGATTCTTCTTTCCTGCCAGTATTTCGATGAGCGCCTTTCGCTGTTGCGGGTGCAAAAGTAGAACCTTTTTCCGCTTGCGCAAGCTTTTTGTCCGCCTTTTTTTGATCTTTTCCCAAACTTTTTCCTAACTCGCTGATAGCGGATTCTTTACAGCGCAAAGTTTTTTATCCTCTTGTGGGGTTTTTCTGCGTTTGGCTATTGTTTTTGCTGTTTTGCCGCGAAGGCACTAAGGCGCAAAGCCTTCTTTTCTGCTCTTTTTAATCCCGGAAAGACGCCAAGTCGCAAAGTTTAGCCTTTTCTTTCTTTCTGGAAACCGGTGCCCTAGCCCCGATAGGAGCGGAAATCCTTTTTGTGGCGGGGTTCGCCATAAAAAGATTGAAGCGGATAGCGGGAAACAGCTCCTTAAAAACCATAATATTCAAATCATACCTTATATATATTGTATAAAAAAGAAACCCGACAGGTTTTTAAAACCTGTCGGGTTATACTATAATATATATGTAGAATTATTTCTTGCTTAGATCTTTTGCTCTTTGTTGCCATTTCTCTGATAGATCGTCATAATCTACAGGACTTGCTGGTTTTTGATTTATGAGTCGGCCAGATTCAAATGCTCGTACTAAAATTGTTTCTATTAAATAGTCTTCATTTACTTCGTACGGTTTGTATTCTTCTTTCAAACTAATATCAAACAAATTGGCGGTTGTATTGGAAACAAAAGCCTTAAATCCACTTTTTAATGTTTTTATTAGTTCATAAGTTGTGATTCCTGTTTGGCGATGAATTAACTTAACTAAAATCTGCCCTTGTTTTCTGGATAGTTTTTTAAGTCTTTCTTCGAATTCATTATTTAAATAATCTTCAACGATTTTAAAGTATTTCTTTTTTTCGCGATTTGTTTTTAAACGTGCCATTCCATTATTCAGAGCTGTTAATCTCTCTGAAGCCAGTTTTGCATACGGATATACTTTATAAACTCTATTCTGAAGAATTTGAAATTGTTTCATTTCTTCTGGGCTCATCTTCTGCCCTTTTGAAATAATTATTTCTGGCAACTGAATGGTGTCACCTAAAATAGAATCTTTTTCAGTTAATATATAGCCCATTTGTTCATTCTCTTTTGGAGTGACTTGGGCTTTAGAAGAAAAGGAAACAAACAGTACAAATAAAACAAAGGTGGTTAATCTCATCGAATCATAATTTAAATGTAAAATTATATATTTATACACAACTCTAATACCAAATTTATATTTTAGCAGAAAAATATTTTTATGAGCACAAATTCTATCTTAAAAGATACCTCTATAGCATTCTTAGAAAGCTACCTAAATAACGCTTCTCCTACTGGTTACGAAAGTGAAGGCCAAAAACTTTGGATGGATTATTTAAAACCTTATGTTGATACTTTTATTACTGACACTTACGGAACAGCCGTTGGTGTAATCAATCCTGATGCTCCTTATAAAGTTGTTATTGAAGGGCATGCTGATGAAATTTCATGGTATGTAAACTATATTACTGAAGATGGTTTAATATATGTAATTAGAAATGGTGGTTCTGATCATCAAATTGCTCCTTCAAAAAGAGTTAATATTCATACTAAGAAAGGAATCGTAAAAGGTGTTTTTGGATGGCCTGCAATTCATACTCGTTTACGTGATAAGGAAGAGATTCCGAAACTGAGTAACATATTTATTGATTTAGGATGTGAAAACAAAGAACAAGTTGAGGCTTTAGGTGTTCACGTTGGATGTGTAATTACTTATCCTGATGAATTTATGATTTTGAATGAGAATAAATTTGTTTGTCGTGCGATTGATAATAGAATGGGCGGTTTTATGATTGCTGAAGTTGCTCGCTTATTAAAAGAAAATAATAAAACACTTCCTTTTGGTTTATATATTGTGAATTCTGTCCAAGAGGAAATTGGTCTTCGCGGAGCCGAAATGATTGCGCATAGAATAAAACCAAATGTTGCTATTGTAACAGATGTTTGCCACGATACTACTACTCCAATGATTGACAAAAAGGTGGAAGGTGATCTTAAAATGGGTAAAGGTCCTGTTATTGGCTATTCTCCTGCGATACAAAATAAATTACGTGAGTTAATTGTAGATACTGCGGAAGAAAATAAAATTCCGTTTCAAAGACATGCAACTTCTCGTGCTACTGGCACAGATACAGATGCTTTTGCTTATAGTAATGGCGGTGTGCCATCTGCATTAATTTCACTTCCGTTGCGTTATATGCATACGACTGTAGAGATGGTTCATAGAGATGATGTTGAGAATGTTATTCAATTGATTTATGAAACATTGCTGAAAATTGAGAGCAACGAGAGTTTCTCTTATTTCAATTAAAAACTATATATTAAATTCGGCTGTTTCTTAATAGCCGAATTTATAAATTCTTATAAGAATGAAAATACTTTTACTCGAAGACGATTTTACTTTATCAAAAGAAATCTCAGCATTCTTTACCTCAAAGGAGTTCGAGTGCGTTCCTTTTTATGATGGAACTTTTTTGCTGAAAAAATATTTTCCTTACGATTATGACTTAATCGTTCTTGATATTAATGTTCCAGGTACAAATGGAATCGAAGTTTGCAAAGCTATTCGAGAAATTGACAAAAAAACACCAATTATCATGCTCACCGCTTTTAGCGAAATTGAAGATAAATTATCTTCTTTTGATAATGGTGCAGATGATTATTTGGTAAAACCTTTTCATTTTGAAGAACTATATGCAAGAGTTCAGTCTCTTTTAAGACGAAAAGAAGTTCCGCAGCAGATAGAAAATAAAATTATAGTTAAAGATTTGGAAATTCTTGAAGATGAGATGAAAGTTTTTCGATCTGGAGAAGAAATTAAACTCACACCAAAAGAATTCAAACTGATTTTAATTTTGGCTCATGCCAAAGGAAAAGTCCTTTCGAAACAATTTATTGCTGAAAAACTTTGGGATTATCATATTGAAACTAATCAGAACACAATAGAAGTTTATATCAACTTTTTGAGGAAAAAAATTGATAAAGATCATGAGACTAAACTTATTCGTACCAAGGTTGGTTACGGCTATTATTTAAGCGATCAGGAATGACATTAAAAAATCGGATATCACTTTTAGTAAGTTTACTGTTTACCATCCTCTTCGGATTGGCATCTACAGTGATATTCATTTTGTATTCTAATTACAGAAAAGAAGAATTTCGTGATCGATTGGAAGTGAAAGCTTTATCTAATATCAAATTATTAGTTAATGTAAAACAGGTTGATAATCAGCTTTTGAAAATAATCGACCAGAATTCTATTAATAAGTTATACGACGAAAAAACTTTAGTCTTTGATTCTAATTATAAACTGATTTATAGCAGTATTGACGATGCAAAAATCAATTGGTCTGTAAATGATTTAAAGTATTTAAAAAAGAATAAAACCTTTTTTAAACAACAAGGAAATTATGAAGTCTATGGCGTATTTTATGATACAAATGACAAAGATTTCTATGCTTTAATTTCTGCAACAGACGATTATGGAAATCGAAAACTGCTTTTCCTAAGATACACATTAATTATCTCTTATATATTTTTTACCACAATCTGCTGGTTGCTAACTTCTTTTATGGTTCGAAAAGCCATGAATCCGCTAAATGCTTTTCATCAGAAAATAAAAAATATCAACGAGAACAATCTTGACACAAGAATCGAATCTAAAAGCACTAAAAATGAAATTGATTTAATTGCTGACGAATTCAATTTTATGATGGATCGTATCGAAGTTTCATATCAAAAGCAAAAGGAATTTACTGCTCACGCATCTCACGAATTAAGAACACCGCTTTCTAGGATGACTTCTCAGATCGAAAATGCTATTGCCGATCCAGATATAAAAGAGAAAAAGAAATCTTTTCTAAACAACATTTTAGGAGATGTTAATCATCTAAGTGAATTAATTAATTCGCTTTTAATTCTTTCAAAAATTGATAATCGAAAAGCAGATTATCATGAAATACAGCGTATCGATGAAATATTATTTTCTTCGATTGAAAAGATCAACAAAACATTCCCAGATTTTGTCATACTTTTTGAAATGGAAGAAAGTGACGATCTGGATACTGCTTTAGAAATTAATGGTAATAAAAATCTTCTGGAAATCGCCATTACAAACGTTTTAAAGAACGCATATATTTATTCTGACAACAAACAGGCAAAAGTAAAAATCAGTACAGAAAATGATTTACTGCTTTTATCGATTTCAAATTCTGGCCGAACATTAAATGACGCTGAACAAAAAAATCTTTTTCAGCCTTTTATGCGTGGAGAAAATGCAAAAGGAATAACCGGTTTCGGATTAGGCCTTCGAATTGTAAATCGAATATTAAATCTTCACAATTCACACATAACATACAGTATTCCAAGTGATAACATAAATTTATTTTGTATTATTTTTCGTAGATAATTTATTTTAAGCTATTTTTAAGGTAGATTTTAAGGCATCTTAAAGTTTACCGATAGCATATTTGTATAAAATAAATTTAATACAATGAAAAAACTATATGCATTCTTGCTACTTGCATTCCTAAATCAGGTAGTTATGGCTCAGAAAACAGTCACTCTTCAAGACTGCGAAAGCCAATTCTTAAAAAAGAATCTATATTTACTGGCATCCCAATACAATATTGATGCCTCAAAAGCTTTAACCATTCAAGCGCGTATTTGGGACAATCCCACGATAACTGCTGAATTGAATGCGTATAACCCTGAAAGAGATAAGTTTTTTGATATTGGTAAAGAAGGTCAAAAGGCATTTAGCATCGAACAGCTTATTTATCTTGGCGGAAAAAAACGTAATGAAGTTAAACTGGCTCAAACCAATACGCAATTGGCAGAATTACAGTTTAATGATCTACTGCGTACTTTAAAATTCCAATTGCGCAAGAGTTTCTACACTGTATACTATAACTCCAAAAATCTCGAAAATACAGATAAGCAGTTAGCTCATATCGAGGATTTAATTAATTCATATTCGGTTCAAGCGCAAAAAGGGAATATCCCTTTGAAAGATGTTGTACGCTTGCAATCACTATATCTTAATTTCAAAAACGAAAGATTAGAAGTAATTAACAACAATATAGAGGAACAGGCTAATTTAAAACTTCTTTTAAATGAAACTGAAAATGTAATTCCTGTTGTTAGTAAAGATGATTCGAATAAATACTTAAAAATAATCGATTTTGATCTTAAAAGCTTCGAAGAACAAGCTATTGCAAACCGTCCTGATTATTTAGCCAAACAAAAAGAAATTGATGCGAATGAATTGAATGTAAAATGGCAGAAATCATTATCGGTTCCAGATATTACTCTAGGCGCTAATTATGATCAGCGAAGTGGTGCTTTTAATAAAGAAGCTAATGTGAGTATAGGGATTCCGCTTCCTTTATGGAATAAAAACAAAGGAAATATTAAATATGCCCAAACCATTTTAGAGCAATCTAAAGTTGAAAAACAAAATTTTGAACTGCAATTGCAAACGGAAATTACATCGGCTTGGACAAAATGGGATGAATCCAGACAAAACTACAGCGTGATTAAACCAACCGTAAATTCAGATTTTGAAGCGGTATATAACGGGATGCTAACCAATTTCCAAAAACGGAATGTAAGTCTTTTAGAATTTACAGATTTTATGGAAAGCTACAATCAAGCAATAATTCAGTTAAATGAATTAAAGAAAAAAGTAGTAATAGCAGGCGAAGAATTAAATAGCACCATTAACAAAGATTTATTTTAAAAAATTACAGAAATGAAACATATATTATTCATCGGAATAGCATTAGCAGGTTTATCCCTTACAAGCTGCAAAAAAGAAGTTGAAAATCCAGAAACAAATACCTCATTTGTTTTAAGTGATGCGATGTTAAAAACTACAACAACTGCTACTGCAGAAACTCAGCCATTAAAAAACGAGCTTAGCTTTTACGGAAAAATCACTGCTGACAATAATAAAATGATTGATGTTTATCCTTTAGTTGGCGGAAACGTAATGAAAGTTAATGTTGAACTTGGCGATTATGTTAAGAAAGGACAAGTTTTAGCGACCATAAAAAGTACCGATGTTGCCGATTTTGAAAAACAGTCTATCGATGCAAAAAGCGATTTGCTTGTTGCTAAAAACAATTTGAAAGTGGCACAAGAATTATTTGATGGAAAACTGAATTCTGAAAGCGATGTTTTACAAGCGAAATCAGAAGTAAATAAAGCACAGTCTCAATTGAGTAAAATTCAGGAAACGTATAAAATCTATAATATCAAAGCTGGATCTATTTATGAAGTTACAGCTCCTATAAGTGGTTTTATCATTCAAAAAAGCATTAATCAAGATATGCTTTTAAGAAATGACCGTTCAGAAAATATATTTGATATAGCAGAAATTAGTGAGGTTTGGGCAATGGCCAATATTAATGAAATTGATATTAATAAAGTAAAATTAGGAACCAGCGCTGCAGTTACAACTTTAAGTTATCCAGATAAAACTTTTAATGGGAAAGTTGATAAAATCTACAACGTAATTGATCCAGAAACAAAAGCAATGCAAGCAAGAATCAAATTAAACAATCCTGATTATATGCTTAAACCTGATATGAATGCTAATATTAAATTATCTTTTAATGAAAATCAGTCTATGATAGCCGTACCAAGTAAAGCTATTGTTTTTGATAAAAGCAAAAACTTTGTTGTGGTTTTTAAAGACCGTAATAATATCGAAACTAGACAAGTAGAAGTTTATAGAGTTGTTGGCGATACAACATATATCTCAAGCGGATTAAAAGAGAATGAAAAAGTGATCACAAACAATCAGCTATTTATTTATGGTGCTTTAAATAACTAAGACATGAACAAATTCATAAAAAATATCATTGCTTTTTCTTTAAAGAATAAAGCATTCACCTTCTTTTGGGTTGGATTATTGGCTGTTGCTGGATTTATTTCATTCAAAAATATGCCTATTGATGCCTTTCCGGATGTTACCAACACTCAAATTATTATCATTACGCAATGGAACGGAAAAAGTGCTGAGGAAGTGGAACGTTTTGTAACGTCTCCAATCGAAATCTCAATGAATTCTGTTCAGAAAAAAACTAGCGTTAGAAGTATTACAATGTTTGGGTTATCGGTCATTAAAATCATTTTTGACGATGGTGTTGATGATACTTTTGCCCGTTTTCAGGTAAATAATTTATTAAAAAATGTTTCGCTTCCAGATGATGTAGAACCAGACGTTCAGCCTCCTTATGGTCCTACAGGTGAAATTTTCAGATATATTGTAAAAAGTAATAGTAGAGACAGCAGAGAATTATTGACTTACCAAAACTGGGTTATCGATAAACAGCTTCGTTCTCTTCCTGGTGTTGCAGATTTAAATGTTTTTGGAGGACAAACTAAAACTTATGAAGTTGGGGTTGATCCAATCAAATTGGCAAAATACAATATTACGCCTTTACAAGTTTACAATGCAGTAAATGCTGGAAACTTAAATGTTGGTGGTGATGTTATTGAGAAAAACGGACAAGCTTTTGTTGTACGCGGTGTTGGTTTGTTAAAGTCAAAAGAAGATATTGGAAATATTATTGTTGATGATGCTGGAGGAAATCCAATTTTGGTTAAAAACTTAGCTGACGTTTACGAAAGCTCGATGCCAAGAGTTGGACAAACTGGTATTGGAAATAATGATGATGCGGTTGAAGGAATTGTGGTAATGCGAAAAGGCGAAAACCCGCAGGAAACTTTGGCATTAATTAAAGCAAAAATCAAAGATCTTAATGATAATGTTCTTCCAAAAGACATTAAAATTGAAACATTTTATGATCGTGATAATTTGATGAATTTCACGACCGAAACCGTAATGCATAACTTATTTGAAGGTATTATTCTGGTTACTGTTGTTGTATTTCTTTTTATGGCCGACTGGAGAACTACTTTTACCGTTTCAATTGTCATTCCGCTTTCTTTATTATTTGCATTTTTATGTCTTAAAATGATGGGAATGAGTGCCAACTTATTAAGTTTAGGTGCTGTCGATTTTGGAATTATCATTGATGGTGCTGTTGTAATGGTCGAAGGTCTATTTGTCGTCTTAGATCATCGAGCGCATCAGTTAGGAATGGAAAAATTCAATAAAATTGCAAAAGGAAGTTTGATCAAAAAAACAGGAACTGAAATGGGTAAAGCCATTTTCTTCTCAAAATTGATCATTATTACAGCCTTACTTCCTATTTTCTCATTCCAGAAAGTAGAAGGAAAAATGTTCTCTCCCCTAGCCTTTACTTTAGGTTTTGCATTACTTGGAGCATTAATTTTTACTTTGACTTTAGTTCCTGTTCTTTCACATATCTTATTAAATAAAAATGTAAAAGAAAAACACAATCCGTTTGTGAATTTTTGGGATCGAATTGTTTCCAAAGGATTTGCTTGGACATTTAAACATAAAGTGCAAACCTTAATTGCATCCATAGGATTATTAGCCGCTGTTTTCTTTTCTGCTGGTTTCTTAGGAACAGAATTTTTGCCACAATTAAATGAAGGTGCGCTATGGGTTACTGCGGAATTACCAATGAGCACTTCGCTTCCTGAAAGTGTTAAAACTGCGGCAATGATTAGAAAAGACTTAGAAAGTTTTCCTGAAGTTAAAAAAGTTTTGTCTCAGACTGGACGAAGCAACGATGGAACAGATCCTAATGGTTTCGGATTTATTCAGCTTCAAGTTGACTTACTTCCAAAAGCCGAATGGAAACGTAAAATTTCTATGGATGATCTGATTAATGAAATGGATAATAAATTGAAAGTTCATCAGGGAATTACATACAATTATTCTCAACCCGTAATTGATAACGTTGCAGAATCGGTAGCTGGATTTAAAGCTTCAAATGCTGTGAAAATTTATGGAGATGATTTGAACAAATTAGATCAGCTTGCCAATGAAGTTTTAGCACAAATTAAAAATATTCCGGGTATAAAAGATGTTGGTATTTTAAGAAATGTCGGCCAGCCTGAAATCAGCGTAATTCTAGATCGTGAAAAAATGGCGGCTTACGGAGTGACTTTAAGTGATGCTCAAGCAGTTTTAGAATTGGCTTTTGGAGGAAAAACAGCAACTGAAAAGTATGAAGATGAAAAGAAATTTGATGTTCGTGTTCGTTTTTCTAAAGAATACCGAAAAGATGAAAAAGATTTGGAGGAAATTAAAGTTCCAACCATCAGCGGAATCAAAATTCCTTTAAAAGAAATCTGCGACATTAAAACTATTACTGGTCCTGCATTTATTTATAGAGATAACACCAAACGTTTTATTGGAGTTAAATTCTCTGTTCGTGATCGCGATTTAGGAAGTACAATTGCTGAAGCACAGCAAAAAGTAAATCAGTTAAAACTTCCTGCAGGTTACACCACAGGATGGACAGGAGAATTTGAAAATCAGGTTCGTGCTAGTGCGCGTCTGGCACAAGTAGTGCCAATCAGTTTAATTGGAATTTTTGTTCTTTTATTTATTCTGTTCGGAAACTTTAAAGATTCGCTTCTTGTATTGGCAAATGTTCCTTTTGCTATTATTGGTGGAATCATTGCTTTGCATATTACTGGAATGAACTTTGGGATTTCTGCTGGAGTTGGATTTATAGCGCTTCTCGGAATTTGTATTCAAAATGGAGTTATTCTAATATCTGAATTTCATCATAATCTGAAGGCTAAGTTCTCACTCGAAGAATCAATTTTTATGGGAGTTAAAGCAAGAACCAGAGCAGTAGTTATGACCGCATTAATGGCGTCTATCGGATTAATGCCTGCAGCCATTTCTACAGGAATTGGTTCAGAATCACAGAAACCACTTGCTATTGTAATTATTGGAGGTTTAATGACTGCAACTGTTTTAACATTACTTGTATTCCCGATATTATTCTGGGTTTTCAACAGAAAAAAACATGAACCAATTGAATAATAATTTATAATATTTAGTTTTAAATCAATTTGTTGGGATTTAAAAAGGAAAAGCATCATTCTCGTAATGGTGCTTTTTTGTTTGATGAAGTTCTCTAATAAACAAAAAAAATGACCTTTTGCTCAGAAAGGTCATTTTTACTAACTCAAAACTTTTAAACTGTTATTTCAAATCTTTCAAAAGCGCAATTGCTTCTGAAGCATTTGATGCTTGTGCATATTTTAATGCAGTATAACCTTTTTCATTTTTCACATTAGGATTTGCTCCATTAGCCAATAAAACTTTAATAATTTCATGTTTATTGTAAAGTGCGGCGATCATTAAAGGAGTAAAATCTTCAGACATTTGGTTTACATCTGAACCGTATTCAATAAATTTTTTAACGGTTTCAAGATCTCCTTTACTAATAGCAACATTTAAAGGAGTTCCTACATAACTTGTAAGCTCAACTTGATTTTTAACTGTTGAAATTTCATTTGAAGCCATTGCTACATTTCCAAATGTTACCAAGGCTAGCCCTAAATAAATAACTGATTTTTTCATAATGATTGATGTTTGTTAAATGATTGATGATGATGATTTTAATTTGATGATGTAAAAGTAATTTATTTTATTGTATTATGTATTACAAAGTACCATGTTTTAACTAATTCTTAACAGTTACTTAATAAAACGATAATTGAAAGACCTAAACTTTATCAAATTATTGATTATACTATAATAGACTACCAAAAAGAAAATATGTTACAATAAATCTGATCTTTTTTTTCACCTTTTATTCAAAAAGTTTAATATCAGCTTTAAAACAGGATCATTTTTTTTTAAATTTACTATACGATTACATATTCAAAAAGTACAGAAGTAGTTCTTTTACTGAGAAATACTCTTGTTTTCGTATGCAATATCTAAGAATAATAACCTTAAAACTGAAACTATGATATTTATTAAAAGAATTCTAATCATTCTAATTTTACTTATTTCGATTGTTTTAATTGTTGCTTATTTTATGCCAAAGGAATATGCTGTCGAAAGAGAAATTACAATCAATAAACCTGCGGATAGTATTTTTAAATATGTTAGATCACTTAAAAACCAAAATGAGTTTAGCGTTTGGGCCAATATGGATCCGAAAATGAAAGTAAACTACAAAGGCATTGACGGAAATGTTGGTTCTATTTCTTCATGGGAAAGCAATGTCAAAGAAGTTGGTGTTGGTGAACAAGAAATTACAAAGATTACAGAAGGACGACGCCTAGACTTTGCTCTTCGTTTTAAAAAACCGATGGAAGATACTGCCGTCGGATTTATGTCTACCGAGCCTCTTTCACAAAATCAGACAAAAGTAAAATGGGGAATCAGCGGTGTAATTCCTTATCCAACAAATATCATGCTTCCGATGCTTAAAATGGACCAAATGATTGGGAATGATTTACAGAAAGGTTTAGAAAATTTAAAAGATAAAATGGAATAATATCTTAAAATGATAAAAAAAAAAGCGCAATTCAAAAATATGAATTGCGCTTTCTTTTTTATTTACTGCTCTTGCGCCCCTCTAGTTTTCTGTTTTTCAAAATAACAATTGATTCAGTTGAGTTTGCATACTCCGCATAGTCCAAAGCCGTAAAACCATGAGAGTTTTCTATTGATGGATTTGCCTTATGAATAAGTAAATAATTTATAATTTCAAATTGATTAAATCGTGCCGCAACCATTAAAGGTGTCATATTATTAACCTGTTTATTGATATCAGCTCCATATATTACAAATTTTTTAACCGCTTCAATATCGCCTTTACTAATTGCGAGATGCAATGGAGATTTTCCATAAGATGTAAACTCAATTTGATTTTTAATTCTTAATCCAGAAGTTGATGCAATTGCAACATTTCCAAAAAGAAAAATTGTTCCTAAAATAATTACTGTTTTTTTCATGATTGATTGTTTGTTAAATGATTGATGATGATGATGATTTACTATTTAGACGACATAAAAATCATTTTGGTTGCATGATTTCTAAAAAAATAAAAAGCGCAATTCAGATTTACCAAATTGCGCTTTCTAATTAGTTTTATAACAAACTACATTTTAAACTTTTTACTGTAAATATTTTTTAAATCTTTTTCAAACAAAGTAAAAGGATCGTCATAGAATTTTATAAAGTCATTTTCACTTGCTTGCCCTGGAAAAGGGGCATAATAATGCGTTGGACTTGTAGTGTCATTTCGCCATACTAAAACATAAGCCAATTCTAAATTTTCAGACTTTAGCGTTTTAAGCAGAACTTCTGTCCACCAGTTTTCATTTGGAATTGATTCTAATCCCGTTTCTGTAAATGCTGCTAGTTTTTTCTTTTTAATAGCTAAATCAGAAAATATTTTAAGCTTTTTTAGTCCAGTATCTAGATCGTATTTGCCATCTCTTCCAAAATCTCCATAATCATCCATACCCAACAAATCAACAAATTCATCTCCTGGATAACGTTCTAAATATTCTTCTTCTGAATTGAATCGGTTATCTGGAGAAAATGCATAAATAAAATTATGAACGCCTAGAGTATCTTTTAAATAAGAAACCGTAAACTGCCAAACCGCAATAAAATCTTCTCTAGAAGTATGTGCTTTTCCCCACCAAAACCAATCGCCGTCAAATTCGTGAAAAGGTCTGAAAATCATTGGAGAAAGTTTTCCGTCTTTTGCTTTTACAGAATGAGCAAAATCTGCAATGTTTTTTAAAATTTCTTTGTATTCTTCATGATGAGATCCGCCAGGCTTTATCAAAGATATTGAAGCGGCTGAAATTCCGCCTTTCCAATAAAATCCTCCATCAGAAGCTGGATTATTAAAATGCCAAGAAACTGTTGTAATTCCGCCTCTTTCATAAGTATTAATCACATTCTTTCTTAGAACTTCTTTTGTTTTTTCAATTTGGTCTTTAGAACGTCCTGAAAAATCACTAAAATCAATTCCAACAACTGCTGGATGTGAACCCGTAACCGATTTTACATCCGAACGATTAGGCTCACTACTCCATCCGTGCCCATATTCAAGCGCATGCTGATGTCCGAAAAGAATATGCTTTTTGGAAATAGTTTTAAGATTCTGATATAAGTTTTTGGTTTCTTTTGTCGCATTTTTATCGATCTGCGCAAAAAGAAAATGCCCTGCTGTAAAACATACAAATAGCAGGGCATTTTTTTTCGTTATAAATTTCATGGTTTAAATAGTTAGTTTAAACCCAAAATTATTATTTTGAAGAAAGGTAATCTAATACGTTTTTTTCAATACGTTGATCAATATTGTCAATATCAGCTTTTACAAATTTATCTCCTAAAATATTCTCGTACAATTCGATATATCTTTCAGAAACTGATTCAATATATTCATCTGTCATATTTGGAATTTGCTGTCCATCTTTACCTTGAAAACCATTTTCGATCAACCAACGGCGAACAAATTCTTTAGATAATTGTTTTTGTTCCTCTCCTTTTTCTTGTCTTTCAGCATAACCGTCAGCGTAGAAATAACGAGAAGAATCTGGAGTATGGATTTCATCAATTAAAACAATTACACCATCTTTTGTTTTTCCGAACTCGTATTTGGTATCCACTAAAATCAATCCACGTTTTGCAGCGATTTCAGTTCCTCTTTGAAATAAAGCGCGAGTATATTTTTCTAAAACTAAATAATCTTCTTCAGAAACAATTCCTTTTGCCAAAATATCTTCACGAGAAATATCTTCATCATGAGAACCGTTATCTGCTTTTGTAGTTGGCGTAATAATTGGTTCTGGGAATTTATCGTTTTCTTTTAGGCCTTCAGCCATAGTAACACCGCAGATTTGTTTTCTACCAGCGGCATATTCGCGGGCAGCGTGACCAGATAAATAACCACGAATTACCATTTCTACTTTAAAAGGATCACATAAATGTCCAACAGCAACGTTTGGATCTGGAGTTGCAATCAGCCAGTTTGGAACGATATCTTGCGTCAATTCCATAAATTTTGTTGCAATCTGATTCAGGATTTGTCCTTTGTACGGAATTCCTTTTGGCAAAACTACATCAAAAGCCGAAAGTCTATCCGTTGCCACCATTACTAAAAGTTCATCATTGATATTATAAACTTCTCTAACTTTTCCGCGGTAAACTGATTTCTGGTTCGGGAAATTAAAATTTGTAGTTGTGATTGTATTGCTCATTTTGTTGTGTTGTTTTTATGAATGCAAATTTAAAATTATTTCACTGAGTTACACAATGAAATTTTAAGATTCAGAAATAAAAAAATCCCTGAATGATTTATTCAAGGATTTTAATTTTAATATGTTTCAAAATTAGCTTGTTGCAAATTCTTTATCTAAAATTTTAGATGCGATATATTTTGCTACTCCGTCTTCTGCATTTGTTTTAATTACTTCTAAATCAGGTAAAGCATCTTTTAAAATTGAAGGCGCGTTACCCATAATTAATCCTTTACCGGTTGCACACAACATTTGCAAATCATTAAAACCATCTCCAAACGAAATAGCTTCATCCAGAGTAAAACCTTCTTTTTCTAGCACTTTTGCAATGGCAACCGCTTTATCTACCGATTTGTCCATAAATTCTAAACAAGTTGGTAAGCTGAAAGCATGATGCAAATGTTCTGAAGAATTAGCTAAAACAGCGTCTCTCACTTTTACCAATTTCTCATGATTATCGCAAGAAAAGAAAATTTTGATTGCTTTGAAATCTTCTATGGTTTTGTAATCAACTAATTCTGGACGGTATTTTAATTCGGCTTGAAAAGAGTTTAATCTTTCATTCCATTTATTAGTCTGCCAAACGTTTTCTTTAAATAATACAACTGTAACATCTGGATCGATTTCTATATTCAAAGCCGCTTTAACAACATCGCTGTCCAAATTAAAAGCGAAAAGCTCTTCTTTATTTGGCGAATGGATTCTTCCTCCGTTAGAACTTACAAGATAAACTGGCACTGCAAGTGTCTCTATAATAGCCATTGCATCAAGGTGATGACGTCCTGTAGCTACAACAATCAAATAACCTTGATTATGAAGTTCTTGAAAAATTGATTTAGTATACTCTGATATTCTGTGTTGTGGGTTGAGTAAAGTTCCATCAAGGTCACTTACTACAACTTTTATATTTTTAAGTTTTGTCATATTAATTATCAAATTCGATGATGTGCAAATTTACGGTTTTAAGCTCGGCTAGACAAAGATTACAAGCTCTGAAGGCTAAAATTGAGGTAAGTTTATTATTTATTTAACTATTCGGTTAAATATTGCTTTTTAAACAATTAAACTCTAACAATTCCCGTTTTATATAAATTTATCGCTTTTTTGATTATAGCTTCTATTTGCTCCAAAGGTAAATCTTCATTATTATCAAACATCATAATCTTCATCCGTGAGCGATTTTCCTGAATAAGAAAATCTTCATCAAAATGTTTTCCTTCTACGATTCCAATATAAGGCTTTTTGAGTTTTTTATGAATCCATAAATAACAGAACATTTTTCCTTTATAAGAGAAAAAAGGCATTCCATATTTCAAAGTGTTTGAAATGTCTTGATTTTGTTTTAAGATGATTTCTTTTAATGCCAAAAATATTCCTTTTATAGGCTCTTCTTGGTTTAGGTAGAAATCATCTAGTTGTTTCATTTTTTTTTAAAATAAAAAAATATTCGTTTTGCTCCTTTAAATAAAACGTGCAAAACGAATATTAATAAATGCTAAAACACAATTCACGATTTACATTTAACATTTCACTAAAATTATTATTAATCGTGATTCTCGATTTGTTTATAAGCGTCAATCACCTTTTTAACCAATCTGTGACGTACGATATCTTTATCATCCAGATAAATAATTCCGATACCTTCAATATCTTTCAGAACCAAAATAGCTTCTTTAAGACCAGAAATAGTTCTTCTAGGTAAATCGACCTGTCCAGGATCACCCGTAATCATAAATTTGGCGTTTTTTCCCATACGGGTCAAAAACATTTTCATTTGTGAGTGCGTTGTATTCTGTGCTTCATCAAGGATTACAAAGGCGTTATCAAGCGTACGTCCGCGCATAAAGGCAAGTGGCGCAATCTGAATAATTCCTTTCAAAATATAATCTTCTAATTTTTCATTCGGAAGCATATCACGCAACGCATCATAGAGTGGCTGCATGTACGGATCAAGTTTTTCTTTCATATCCCCAGGAAGAAATCCGAGATTTTCTCCGGCTTCAACCGCTGGACGTGTTAGAATGATCCTTTTTACTTCTTTATCTTTTAGCATTTTAACCGCCATAGCAACACCGGTATACGTTTTTCCGGTTCCAGCAGGACCAATAGCAAAGACCATATCGTTTTTCTTAATCGTATCAACCAGCAATTGCTGATTTGGCGTCATTGCT
>Ga0160502_100641_pt1 | contig 16692 bp, 16 predicted proteins | sample DIDnMG_14_FD_108237 | JGI IMG/M metagenome (GOLD analysis project Ga0160502, IMG submission 108237) | Enriched soil microbial communities from UW Madison campus, WI, USA - DID2933_E24_Xylan MG | ecosystem: Environmental > Terrestrial > Soil > Unclassified | place: USA: Madison, Wisconsin... | reverse complement strand
TTTGATTTTATTCCTTTTTTAATCGGACTGTTTTTAGTATGGTTTTGTCTGCCGAAAGGTAGGGTTGCCGGAGCGGTGTTGCTATTCGGATGGGAGATTTTGACTGCTTGAGTTTTTTGCTCTTAATTTAAAATTCACCTAATGCTATCGAAACATTTTGCAGACAGGAGCTTATTGTGTTTATTTATGTGAATTTTGATATATTGCAGGTTCAGTTTTAATTGTCGGCTCTTTATCTGTCATGCGCCGCATCGAATTATATGGTGCAGCATTAATGCATGCGGCTGCCTTAATCCTGCCGCATTTTTTTTAAATTTGCGCTATGCATCATCAGCTTCTCCAACTTATTGCGCAAACGGTGGAAATTTCCGGCAGGGAAAGAGATTTGTGCACACAATATTTTGACAGGGTCTTGTGTTCCAAAAACAGTATTTTGGAAGAATCCGGAAGAATTCCCAAGTATTTATATTTTGTCGAATCAGGCTTTGTCCGTCTATTCCATTATAATAATAAGGGGGACGAGGTGACTACGCACATTAACTGCCCTCCCGGTTTTATAACATCCTATTCTAATTTTATCAGTCAGACAATTTCAGATGAAAATTTGGAATGCATCACAGATTGCGTGCTTTTACGGATTGCAAAGGCAGATCTTGATTTGCTGATGCGCCAAAGTCCGGGTTTTAGGGACTTTAGCATTTTAGTGTTTCAGCAGTCATTGGCCTATAATGAAAAGCGCTCTAAAGATCTGGCGGCGCTCACTGCCGAGCAGCGCTATTTAAAGCTTATTGATGAGCGTCCGGAGGTTCTGCATAATGTCCCAATGCAGCATATCGCTTCTTTTCTAGGGATGAATCCTAAAAGTTTGAGCCGCATCCGAAAGCAGATCATTAGGTAACATTTGTGAAGCGGATTTAAATGGGCAAAGCAGAACTTTGCGCTATCATTTAAATTAAGATTCATGACAAATAAAAACTTAGTGCTGGTGTCAGGCGCCAATGGGCACTTAGGCAATAACCTGGTAAGACTGCTGATAAAAAAAGGATTTCAGGTTAGGGCTTCTGTCCGCGACATCAATAGTAAAGGCTGTTTTAAAGATCTGGACTGCGAAGTGGTTCAGGCCGATATTACGGATAAGGCTTCTTTCGTAAAGGCTCTTCGGGGTGTTGAGACATTTTATGCTGTAGGGGCCGCTTTCAAATTATGGGCAAAAGATCCTAAAAAGGAAATTTATGAAGTGAACATGGCCGGAATCCGCAACACAATAGCAGCAGCGGCAGAAGCCGGCGTAAAAAGGATTGTTTATGTGAGTTCCATTGCCGCGCTGGATTACACCCATCTCCCGACTAAAGAAAGCAATGGCTATAATCCCGATCGCAGGGATATGTACTATAACTCTAAAAATGATGGTGAAAAGCTGGCCTTTCAATTATCCAAAGAATTGGGCATTGAACTGGTGTCTGTAATGCCGGGCGCAATGATTGGAGGAGAGGCTTTTCTTCCCCTGAATGTTTCATACGGAGTGCTTAAGCTTATTTTAAACAGACAAATTCCGATGGACACCAAAATAACCTTAAATTGGGTGGACGTAAAAGACGTAGCCGAAGGCTGTCTTCTTGCTGCCCAGAAGGGGCGTTCAGGCGAACGCTACATTCTTGCCAATGAAAAATGCATGACCATTACAGATACCACAAAATTGGCTCAAAAAAATTATCCGGAACTGAAGCTCAAAATTCCTGGGTCTGTCCCTAAGTTCGTGCTATATGCAATCGCAGGCTTTATGGAGCTTTCAGCTAAAATAAGCGGCAAACCGCCGGTTATCACAACAAAAGATATTGCAATGTTCTCTGGATTGCAGCAGGATTTTGACATATCCAAATCCAGGAATGAATTAGGCTTCAATCCGAAAAATGCGGAACAGGCTGTAAAAGAAGCCTTGGCTTATCTTATGGAGCGCAGGAATTTGCTATAAATGGTTTGATTCTCTCAGATTCCCGATCAGCATCTTTAGCGGCAAGCCAGTGCTATTTTTTGCGATGTATTCAGGCCATGCAAAAGTCAGGGCCAATAGGCTCAAAAATAGCAGATGAAGGGAAAGCATAAAGCAGCAGCGGCCGCCGGTCCGGAAGAAGATTATAGAGGCAATGGATAAGGTCTCTGAAAACGGATTGGGTTTAAATGGGAAAATAATAGCTATCTGGCTGTGATCATGGGGGGTAGGATCGCAAGCATAAAAGCCAGCTCTTTATAAAAGAAAATTTCAGCAGCAACGGAAAGCTCTCAGAAATGAGGGCTTTTTTATTTTTAGTTATTTAGTTTTAGATTGTTTTTATTTTATTGGAGTTTTTTAGTTTGATTTTGGCCGGTGAAAGCGGAGATGTTTAAAGTGTTTTGTGTATTTGAAAGCTGTCTTTTAATGCATCGAGCCTAAGCTTCTTAATTTACAGCTTCATTTTGGTCTGTTTATTTATGGTTTGATGTTTCATTTTATAAGATGAAACCATTTAAGGGATTGAATTGGAAGTATTTATGAGAATTGGTTTTTAATTTTATTGGATACTAATCCAATAAAACGCAATTATGAGACAGAAAGCCATATTGTTAGCCGCCGCTTTAAGCGCGCTTGCATTTTTTAATGCAGAGGCTCAGACTAAAAAGAAGCCTAATATTATAATGGTCATCTCAGACGATACCGGCTGGGGAGATTTGGGAGTTTACGGGGGAGGGGTTGGACGTGGAATGCCCACGCCCAATCTGGACCGGATGGCCAAGGAAGGGATGCAGTTCTGGTCCTTTTACGGACAGCCCAGCTGTACGCCAGGAAGGGCAGCGATGCTCACTGGGAGGATTCCCAATCGAAGCGGTATGACTACCGTTGCTTTCCAGGGACAGGGAGGCGGACTGCCTAAAGAGGAATGGACGCTGGCATCAGTTCTTAAAAAGGCCAATTATAAAACCTATTTTTCTGGTAAATGGCATTTAGGTGAAGCAGATTATTCAATGCCTATAGCACATGGTTTTGACAAGATGCAGAATGTGGTGCTTTACCATTTGAATGCCTATACCTATGCTTTCCAGTCTTGGAATCCAGAGATGTCTCCAGAGATGCTGGAACTTTTCAAAAAAGTGACCACAGGCATACTTGAAGGCGAGGCAGGCGGAAAAGCCCGCGAGGTAAGCAAGGTGACCGAAGAGAATATAGCTGAGCTTGATATGATGATGGTGGAGAACAACTTAAAGCAGCTGGATGAATACGGAAAAAGCAAAGAGCCATTTTTTATGTGCATCAATTTTGCCAAAAACCATCAGCCCAACCTTCCTTCCAAGCAATTTGTCGGCAAATCTCCGGGCAAAAGCAAATATTCGGATGCTGTAGTGGAGATGGACTACAATGTGGGCCGAATTATGGATAAGATCCGTTCTTTGGGCATTGCCGAAAATACCATTGTTATCTACACGGTAGATAATGGCGCGTGGCAGGACGTGCATCCCGATTCTGGATATACCCCTTTCAGAGGCACTAAAGGAACAGACAGGGAAGGCGGCAGCCGCGTGCCCGCAATTGCCTGGTGGCCGGGACAGATTGAAGCGGGAAGCCAAAGCCATGATATTGTCGGAGGGCTTGATCTTATGGCAACATTTGCAAGCCTTTCCGGAGTGGAGCTTCCTAAAAAGGACAGGGCGGGAGCTGATATGGTCTTTGACAGCTATGATATGTCAAATGTGCTGTTTAAGAAGGGAACGCCGCTTCGCGATAGGTGGTTTTATTTTACTGAGGCTGAATTATCGCCGGGAGCTGTGCGTATCGGAAAATTCAAAGCGGTATTCAATACCCGTGGAGATAATGGCGCTATTGCAGGTAGTGACGCTCCTGGACAGCAGCTTGGCTGGAGAGGAGATGAAACCTATGTGGCGACAGTTCCGGCTATCTATAACCTGTGGCAGGATCCCCAAGAGCGCTATGATCTGTTTATGAACAGCTGGACAGAGAAGACATGGACGGCTATAATTTTTAATCAGGCCATTGCCGATCTGATGAAAACTTATGCCCAGATACCACCAAGAGCGCCTCAGAGCGAAACTTTTACCGGAGAGATGCAGATTGAACGATACAGGACTATCGAACAGGTGAAAAAAATGATGAACGAAAAGAAGGTGAATCTCCCGCCGCTGAGCGTAGACCCTAAATAATCGGATATTCAGCTTTTCATATTGCAAGAGACGGCCTAGCCGTCTCTTTTCATTTTCTGCAGAAAAAACATTCTTTCTTTCTTTCTTTCTTTCTTTCTTTCAGTTATTGATTCTCTTTTATATTTTTTTATGCTGTTTTGGCCGCTGAGGGAATGCTTTTGAGAAAAATTAGGACAATAAGGTTTCAGATTATAAAGTGAAACCAAAACGGGAATCATTTTCAATAATTTTCAGCACAAAGCGCTTAATTTTGGATGCAGCTGCAAATCTGCTGTTTAATAGCCTTAAAATATGATCGAATTACAGACGGCCGTTTTTTTTACTCACAGCGATATCGATTCAGAACTCCAAAGGGTGCAGCATTTTCAGGGATTCAGAAAATCTGCCGTGCTTTCTGAATTTCTGAGGTTCATTGTAAATGAAACAATGCTTGAAAGAGCCGGGTGCATTAAGGAATATGCAATTGCTGTGAATGCATTGAAATGTCCGGCTTCTTTTAACGGCAGCAATGCCATTGTCAGAACCCACGCAGTAAGGCTCAGAAAACTGCTGGGCCTATATTATCAGGCAGAAGGAAAGTATAATGATCTGCGGATAGAAGTGCCGTTAGGAGGCTATATTCCGGTTTTTAAAGCTCGTGAGGCTGCTATTTGCAATGCCATCAGTGATACTGATGGCGGGCTGACCCCAGCAGTATTCCCGTTAAAAGCTCTCTGCGCTGATTCCCATGCATCTATTCAGGCTTCTTTTCTAATGCAAGAGCTCAGTGCGCAGCTTTCAGTTTACAGTGGCACTGCTGTACTAGGATGCCATCTGGCCGAAATCCTGAGAATATATGAGAAAAATGCTTCAAAGGCGGCATCTGCTGCAGACCTCTGTATCAGCAGCAGCTTTGCGGCATCGGAATCACAGTTAGTCCAGTCGGTTTATACTAGCCTAATTAAATATGAATACATTTCCAGCATACGATCCAGATTGTTGAGCTGAGATCTTAAGCTGTAAAACGGTTTTATTCTTGAGGCATTAATTAGCTTTGGATCATTTAGAGAATCTACAATGGAATGCTGGTCTGTTTTTTATTAAATTAAAGTAGGAACCTGAATTTATGGCTTAAAGATCGGAGGGATGCATCAGGAACTCCGCTAATGCCGGATTTATATCTGGTTTTTAGATGGTGCCTGCCACTGTAAAAAATATGTGCTTTATTATTTAATTGAAAATAATTTTAAAAAAATTAAACGTATGGGTAATATATTTCACAAATTAAGAAAGGAAGAAAAAGAAGAATGTTTAGCAGCAATAGAATTTTTTACAAATTCTAAAAAACTTTTTTTAAATAAAGATTTATGCCTGGCCCAGCTATCAGAAGAAACAGGAATAACAGTTCATAAGATTTCTTATCTTATCAATGCAGAGTTTGGCCTCAATTTTAATGACTACATAAATTTAAAAAGAATTCAGTATTTGATAGAAAATCTAAATGAACCTATGCTAAAGGATCTTTCTATTGAGAAAATCTCGTCTGCCTGCGGATTTGGCTGCCGAACAAGCTGTTTTAGGGCATTTCGTAAACATAAAGGTACATCTCTATCAAATTTTTTAAATAGAATCTCCAAAATCTAATGCGATCTTTGAATTATTTGTTCTTTAATATTTTATGGAAACAGATCAATTTATGGCCTCAGGTGGACAGCAGCAAATAGTGCAGATGTGCAATCTGTTTGTAAAAATAATAATAATTGAAAATTAAAAAATAAAGGCTTGCAAAGATTTAAGTATGGTTAGTTAGTTATATGTTTTTTTTTCTCAGACTTATTTTATTTTTGGTTTTGGCCGGTGAGAGGGGAATTGGTTGGAGCAGGTTTGTTTTTTGGAATTGGATTTTTATGATGCTTCCGCTTCGCTGTCTTCAGATATTGCAAAGAAAATAGTACTGCAATATTTAACCTTAATCTTGTAATGTTAACTCCTGATTATTTTCGGTGCTGTTCCCAACCTTTTACGTTAATTGATCATCTATTGGAGTAGGGATGGGCAGCGAAACATGGCATTCGTTTTTAAAAATGCTATTCCTCTTCTGCTAAAATGGATTGGCTCAGAAGAAATGCTGTTACATCCATCTAATAAAATTAATTGAAAAAATATGTGGCAAATGAGACTTAGATTCTGCCTGTCGTGCTGTCTTTTATGCATTTTTGCATCGTGCTCGACTCAAAAAGATTCAAAATCCGGCATTAAAATTACTAAAACAGTGAGTGGAATTGTAATGGATGAAAATGGTCCGTTGCCAGGTGCCACTATAATCGTGAAAAATGAGAGAAAGGGGACTTATGCAGACATGGATGGAAAATTTGAAATCAGCATTAATGAAAATGACATATTAGTTGTAGGCTTTATAGGTTTAGAATCCAAAGAAGTTGCCATTACCTCTAAAGATTGCTATGAAGTGCATTTAGAGGCTTTTAAGCCTATTAAGCCTATTGAAAGCCGTAAGCAAAAAAGAAGAATAAGACGGGAGATGCGAAAAAACGGATATTATATCTATCCGGATTAGTACAGGCAGCCTATAGCCCCTGTTTGGCAGCATGGGTAATTTATAACTGAACAAATCGGTTCAGTTCTGTTTCTGCGGCACTCTTTTTAAAACCATTAGGCAGGGAATTGGGCTGAAATTCTTATCTTTGTAATAATGGATAAAAATCTCTATATAATAGCTGGCTGTAATGGTGCGGGTAAAACTACAGCTTCATTTACAATTCTTCCTGAGATATTACAATGCAAAGAGTTTGTAAATGCGGACGAAATTGCCAAAGGTCTTTCTCCTTTCCAGCCTGAAAAGGCCGCCTTTGAATCGGGAAGGATAATGCTTCACAGAATAAAGGAATTATTAGCCAATAATGAGGTCTTTGCTTTCGAAACTACCTTAGCGACAAAAAGCTATAAACAGAAAGTAATTGCGGCTCAGTAAAAAGGCTATAAAGTAGTGCTTTTATTTTTTTGGCTGGATAGTGTCGACCTGGCTATCGAGAGGGTGAGGACAAGAGTTCAGGAAGGAGGGCATAACATTGAAACCGATGTTATTAGATGCAGGTATAAAAACGGAATAAATAATTTATTCGATATATATCTGCCAATAGTCAATGAGGCATTGATTTTTGACAATACAGCCGTAAAAGCTGAATTGATAGCACAAAAGACATTAGGCAATCCTATTTGAGATTATAAATAAAATCAAGTTAGATAGACTCAAAAATAACAGATGATGGGAGAACATAAAACAACAACGACACCGACTCAGAAAAAGATCATAGAGGCAATGGATAAGGTTTCTGAAAAATTAATTGAGTTTAAAAAGAAGAATAACAGCGATTTAGTGGTTATGAAGGATGGTAAGATCATAAGGATAAAAGCCAGTTCTTTATAAAAACAGTATTTTACTAAAACTTGAAAGCTCTCAGAAATGAGGGCTTTCTTTCTTTCTTTCTTTTCTTCTTTCTAAAGATGTTTCTGATTATGATTTTGACTGGTGACGGTAAAATTGATTGGGTTAGGGAATCTGTTTAAAAGGACAGGCTGTTTAAAAGTTAGTTAGTTATATTTTTTTTCTTGGTTCTGTCGCATCTAAGACTAAGTTTTATCTTTGGTTTTCAAAACTAATAAAAAATGAATACTAAAGGTCATTGTTATTCAAAATATGTAATCCTTCAGGCAGTGTATTTTAAATTAAGATTTACACTTAGCTATCGTGACGTTGAGGAAATAATGAAGATTAGGGGTGTGATTGTGGATCATGCAACGATTCAGCGTTGGGTATATAAGTTTGCGCCTTCACTTGAGGCAGAGATGAAGAAGAGAAAAGGCAGAGTGGGGACGAGTTGGAGATTGGATGAGACCTATATCAAAGTAAAAGGTATTTGGTGTTATTTACATAGAGCAGTGGATAGGTCTGGCAATACAGTTGATTTCTTATTAACTAAAAGAAGACAGAGAATGAGTGCCCAGTCATTTCTAATTAAAGCAATTAGTAATAACTGTAGTCCCAGAGTAATAAACATCGATAAAAGCGGTTCTAATACTGCCGCGATCAAAGTCTATAACAAACGTTCGTTCTCAAAGATTAAAATCCGACAGTGTAAATATCTCAACAATATCGTAGAGCAGGACCATCGTTTTATAAAATGGCGTATTCAAAATGGACTAGGTTTTAAAAGTTTTGAATCGGCCAAACGAACATTGAGCGGAATTGAAGTTGTACATATGCTAAGAAAGAATCAGATGATTAGACCAGAATTGTCTATGTTTAAATCATTCTGTAAATTGGCGGGCTAAATTTTAAATTACTCAAATCCTTATATTTGTTTCTGACAGATGCGACAAAACCCCATCGATTTATAAAATGGAGGATACAAAATGGGTTAGGCTTTAAAAGTTTTGAATCGGCAAGACGAACATTGAGCGGAATTGAAGCTGTGCATATGCTGAGGAAGAATCAGATGGTTAGACCAGGGATAGCTATGTTTAAATCCTTCTGTAAATTGGCGGCCTAAATTTTAAATTGCTTAAAGTGTTATATTTGATTCTGACAGATGCGACAGAACCAACAAAAATGCTGTATTTTTGCTGGAGTTAAAAAAACAGACAAGCGTTTGAAAAGATTTCTCATCATAGTACTTTCCTTTCTGATCTTAGTGCCCTCTTTTGGCAGTCTGTTTGTATATGCTTCATTTAAGATTAATCAAAAAGAAATTGCCCAAACAATCTGCATTCAGCGAAAACAGGTTTTTAATACCTGCAACGGGCGCTGTGAACTTCAAAAAAGCATAAAAAAATACTCCGATAACGAAAAAGAAATGCAGGGCAGACTCAAAGATAAAATAGAGCTTGTCTACATTCAAAACGCAGCTGATGCCAGCTTCAGTTTTATGCCTTTATTTGAAGTGAAAGAAATCTATTTTGCTTCAGCTGAAAAGAAGCCGATTGCATTTTCTGATACTGCATTCCGCCCTCCTGTCTATTTTATATAGATTTAAACTCCTGTTTCAATTCTGTAATTAGATTTTAGTTGTTCTTGCTGTTCTAAACAATATTAATAATTATTTTTAATGTTTTAGTGTATGCTTAAATCACGCTGCCTGCTTTTGCATGTCTGCTGTGTTAAGTCTATATATGTGCAAAAAATTGTATTTATCATTTTTTACTGCATTAGGCCGCTGGGCCTTTCAGTGCATCTGCAATTCTTTTTTGCCGCAGTTTTGAGGCCCTAAATTTCATCACAGATTTTTTTATTTATCAACGCTGTATTTGAACTATTTACAGCACATGAAAACAATTATATATTAATGAGAAAAGCGATATTTTTTGCAGTGGCTTTGGCGGCTTCACTGCAAATCTCTGCACAAAAAAAAGACAGTATAGCCAGCAGATACACCCTAATGGACGAGGTTATTATTGAAGGGGTCAGAAAGTCCAAAGATGTATCCAGTGGACTGGCTTCCAAACTGCCGCTCAAGAACCTGGAAAATCCTCAGGTGACCGCTTCGGTTTCACCGCAGCTTATTAAAAACAGAAATTTTTTCACCCAAGGCGCAATGCTGCTAAATGCTGCTGGTGTTGCCCCAAGCTGGGCGGGAATTTCGCCTTATTATTCCATCAGGGGATTTCGCACCCGATCCAGCTTCAGAAATGGCGTAAGCGGCTATGTGGCCTCAGATATGGATCCGGTTAACATTGCCCAGCTGGAAGTGATTAAAGGACCGAGTGCCGTAATTTTTGGAGGCGGCGGTGCTACTATGGTTACTTTCGGGGGACTCATTAACCGTGTTACCGTAAAACCTCAGAATGCCGCTTTCGCCCACATTAGCGCAGCGGGAGGGTCTTACAATCTGCAGCGTTTAACCCTTGATGCCAACAGGCCTCTAGATAAAGACGGAAAGATTCTTGCACGATTGACAGGAGCTTATAACTATAATAATACTTTTCAGGACCAGGGCTTTTCAAAAACATTTTTTTTAGCTCCCAGCATTTATTACAAGCTCAGCGATGATTTGAATATTCAGCTTGATGCCGAAATTTTAAACAAATCGGCTACTAACAATCCGCTGTTCCAAGTGGCTTTGGGGACTGCTAAATCTGCTGATGAGCTCAATTTAGATTACTACCGTTCTTTTAATGACAACTCTGTTACGATGAATAATAAGGCGGTAAATATTTACGGAAAAATCATTTACAGGCTTTCAGAAAATTGGAGATCGGAAACCAATTTAATTTCGATCAATAATAAAACTCCAGGGGATTACATTAGGCTAAGATTAGATGATGACAGCCAGAATCTGACACGAAGAGTGTACAGAATGTATCCGGAAAACATTACCAGCCAGCAGATTCAGCAGGATTTTGTGGGGAATTTCAAAATCGGCAGTATGAAGAACCGGCTGGTTGCAGGTGTTGAATATTATCATTATCTCTATGGGATTGCCAGCAAATCTATGGATTTTACAAAAGTTTCGGCTACTGCTGCAGATCCTGAGAATGCTTATTTCAATAATGAGTATATCTCTGATCAATTGGCCTTAAAACCATATGGAGAGAATTATAAGGCGGTTCAGGATCATTACTCGGTATATGCTTCAGATGTTATTAACCCATTGGATAATTTAAGCGTAATGCTTAGTGCCCGAATAAATTACATCAATAACAAGGGGACAGAGGATCTATTAACCGAAACAGCTGCGGGTGATTATACACAAACGGCTTTTTCTCCGAAATTGGGAATCAATTACCAGATAATACCTGAAAGAATAGCATTGTTTGCCAATTATATGAATGGTTTTCAGCCGCAGGCACCGCAGTCTGTAAACGGGCAGATGACCAATTTCCAGCCCGTTTATGGAAACCAGTGGGAATCAGGCATTAAAGTTTCTTTGAAAAAGAACCTGTTGGATGCTGTTTTGAGCTATTATAATATTGATGTGGCCAATGTGGTAAGACAGGACCCAAATGATACGGCTTCCTATCTGCAGGACGGTGAGCAGCGCAGCAAAGGTTTTGAAGCCGATTTAGAATCAAATCCGATCAAAGGACTTTTTCTGCATACAGGTTTTGCTTATAATGATAGTAAACTCATTGTTTCTGACGCACTTACGCAAGGATTGAGGCCTGTTGATGCCGGTCCTAAACTATCCGGAACCTGGTACGTTAATTACGCTCCGCAGTCAAAAGCTTTATATGGCTTTTCCTTAGGCATAGGCGGCAGCCATTATGGCAAGGATTTGATTATTAATAACGCCAATGGCTCTTTTTACACCAATCCTTATACCTTAATCAGCTCGGTTCTAAGTTTTGAGAAAACAGGCTATGTATTTTCGCTATCTGCCAATAACCTGCTCAATGAGCACTATTGGTACGGCGGCCGCGGTATGATCACTCCGGGAACCCTTCGTCAGATCGTTTTATCTCTAAAACTAAAATTGTAATGCTGCAATCCAGAATTTCCAATGAAAAAAAAGACACTTTTTAACTAAACATTCACCTCGAATTGTTTTTCGGGATGCTGGATCTAGATAATGCATCAGTTGCTGGCCGGTTAATTATTGCATCTAACATTTGCAGATTATGAATGATTTATAGTAGTATCTCATAAAATAAAAAAACAGCCTTAGGGCTGTTTTTTTATTTTATAACCTGTTATATGCCAGCTGGTTTATGGCTGTTTTCTTTTTAGACTGTTTTCTTTTTAGACTGTTTTTGCTTTTTGATTTTTGCCGCTGATGGGGATGCTGATATGGAGGTAAGCTTTCTAATGGCTGTGCTTGTAGCTTCATGAAGCAAAACGTAAATGATAGCATCAAGATTACCTGCTTCAATCATAACCTGATATTGACTCTCTGCTGATTTTTCATAGCAGGTGTTTTCTTTCCAGGTTGTCCACTTTCTTATGATTTGAAGTTAATTGAACTATTGATTAGTCTCGTGTCTCCACTAATTCATTAATGTAGCAAAAGCATCAAAATTAAGTTCTAATTTATATGAAAAGTATTCAATAAATTCAAACCCCTTTTGATGTTACATAAATTTTATTATTATATATTTGATAATAATAAATCCTGATATTTATGAGATATATCTGCTAAATATTGGTTGAAATGACTCATGTTTTCAGTAGTAATCAATAGTTAGTGGCAACAAAAAGTCAAAATTTCGCATGAAAAATTAATCCAAAAAATACAGAATGGAATTGAATTTTAAAGATTTTCCTATACTAATAACTGAAAGATTAATATTAAGAAATATTGAAAACACTGATGTTATTTTAATTCATAAATTACATTCTGATACAATTGTAAATGCTTTTGTTGGAAGAGAGAATTCATCAAGCTTAAAAAAAGCAGAAGAATACATAATTAAAATACAAAATTTAATAGCGAAAAATGAATGCGTTTATTGGGTTATAACCGAAAAAGAAAATAACAATCTAATTGGTTCAATTTGTTTATGGAATTTTGATGTTGAAAATGAAATTGTAGAAATAGGATATGAAATATTAAGTGAATTTCAAGGCAAAGGAATAATGACAGAAGCAATCAAAAAAATTATAGAATATACGTTTGAAAAAATAAAAGCAAAAATAATAACTGCTTTTCCGTCTTCTGACAATATTAATTCGGTATCAATATTAAAAAAAATGAATTTTGTATTGGAGAAGAAAAAATATAATAATACCCATCAGAATATAAAAAATCTGGTAACTTATACTTTAAGAAATAGTCAAACTAAGAACTAGACGAAAAATTAAAAATTTTCGAACCATAAAAAAAGCCCGAGAATCTATATTCTCAGGCTTTCAAAAATTTATAGTGACCTTGATGGTACAGAATTCGAACCATTTGTTAGACGATTTAAAAATTTTAAATGAGGTCTGATTTTGTGAGATTCGAGTGTAAATCCCTCCTAAGCAATAAATTAAAAAGCTTATTTTTGAAAAGAAGAAAATACTTATATTTATCTAGTGTAGCCAATACATAATGTCGGACATACATATAAGTTACCAACAAGCTTAAACAAGATGAACATACCAAAAACAACAGATGATTTTCAAAAAGAATTTTATTTGTCTATTGACTTAATGGATAAAATAGGAGATTTAAGAATAAGACAACTTATTGATAGGCTGGATAACGTTGTGGACGAAATAATTGTAAGCGCCATAATTAAAATATTCGAAAACGTAAATAGACCAAATACTCAATATACAGACCAAAAATATGCTGGAATAATATTGAATAAGCTAAAACCAAAAACAGAAATTGACTTAAGTATTGTTTTAAAATCTACAATCGAAAATTGGAACAAAAGCGTTGAAGAATTCCCTTTTTGGCTAAAGGAAAATTACGGTCTCGAATCACTCAAAAATACATTGACTGAATTTGATTCTCAAAAATTGAATGACATACAAACTGAAAAAATAAAAACAATGAAATGGTGGCTGAAAATATAAATCTTTCTAAAAGCCATTAGATAAAAGTTCTTTCAAGTGATTTGCGAATTTTAGTGAGATTTTTATTTCTATTTTTGGTTAACAGAAAATCCTCCATTTAATAACTAGCAAACCTCATGTAGCCTTAGAACGTTAGTGGCAATATCTCTCAACAATAGGAAAAATCAATAACATAATGTAACAAATGATAAAATTAAAAATTATTACCCGCTTATTTATATATATTACTTCAGTATTGATTTTATCGGCTTATACTGTTGATCTAACGGAGAATAAAATGGTCTCAAAACAAAAAAAACATAGTGTCTCAGACATTTCAGGAATTTATGAGCTTCAAACAAGTTGGCTTCAATCAACTGTTAATTTTAAATCCGATGGAACTTTTGAAATGAGCTATACAATGGGCGAAAAGCATACAACTTTTGGAACTTGGACTATTAAAAAAGATATATTAATCCTAAAAAACGATGATAATTTCCCTGCAAATAAAAAATGGCTGATTAGAAATGAAAAGCTTTATCCAATTTTAAAATCATCAAAGGAATATGATATGAATTTTTTCTATGTAGCAAAAAGAAAATCTATTGAAAAAGTAAATTGTTCATTTTTAAAAAATTGCAAATTAAGATATTCCGAAACAGATGATGATTCAACTTACATAATTATTAAAGACAATGTATTTACGGAGTATCCAAATGGTGATAAAAATTATATTAAATCAAACCTAGAATGGATAAATGAGTGTGAATACAATGCAATAGTAATCGAATTAACAGCTACCGAATTAAACTATAAAATAGGCGATAAAATGAACGTGAAAATTGATAGAATTGATAATAAAATTATTTACTATACAGCGACTTTTGAAGGTGAAACAATAAAAGGAAAATTTAAAATCATTAATTGATTCAAAATACTCTTCTATGGGATTCGAACCAAAAAAAAGTCTGAGAATCTACATTCTCAGGCTTCAATGTTTTATAGTGAACTTGACGGTACAGAATTCGAACCATTTAATGCAAGATTTGAAGATTTTAGATGATCTGTAATTGCCAATTTGATTTCTTATGCAATAAAAATCCTATTTTTGATAACAAAAGAATGATATTTGTCAGACATAGTCAGGCTATATACAAGTTGTTGGCAATCCTAAAAGAAACTAAAAATTGACTGAAAATTATCTTATCACTAAAAAGAAAAAATACTATTGGAAAGACCATTTTTTTGGTCTACTATTATTTTTATTAATTGCAATTCTAACTTTTGTTAATTATACACCTAAAAACAATGCAAAAAACCTTTGTTTGATTTTGTTAATATTATCACTGATAATCATAGTTTTAATTTTACTCAATCTATTTTCAGTTAAAAATTATTGCTTTACAAAAAATGAATTAATTGAATCATCCTTCATAAAAAACAAAAAAAAAGTATACAATCTTGATGAAATTGATGGATGGACAGAAAAACAGTATAAAGGAAAATTTGAAAATTGGGAAGAAATAATAGTATATTTTAAGAATGGAGAAAAAACAAAAATATCAAGCGACTATTTTGAAAATTATTTTGAAATAAAAAACAAAATTGCACTAATCAAAAATAGAGATACACAAAAAGAGGAGTTAATCGAAAAAAGAATAAATAAAAAACTAGCAATTGCTTTTTTTATTATTTCACTTTTATTTTTTTATTGGGCTTACAACGCATTACAAGTTGAATATATAAAAAGTAATGATATTTTTGTCTTAAAAGATAAAACATCGGAGCGAATAAAATTAACTAGAGGCAAACATAAATCTATTGAGATAAAATTAGAAATGTATCCTGATTTAATTTTTAGAATAAGTGGAAATGATGCTATGAAAGCAACTCATGTCGAAAAATTAATTGAAGAAATTAAAGTAGGAGATTCAATTTTTGTGGGAATAAATAAATCAGACTACAAACAAAAGTTACTTAAAGTTGATTCTTTGACATTTGGCGACAAGTATTTTTTTAATGAAAATATTAGCGTAGAAAGTGTGAGATCTGTAAAATCTGATTATCTAAGTTTATCCGATAATAATTTGAGTAAATCCGAAAATAAATCTTGGAATTTTGGATGGTTTTTTGCATTTGGTATATTTTTTCTTTTGATGTCTATATTTGGTTGGAACAAAGAATAGATAAAAGTCTACCGCCAATAGCAAATACAGCGAATTTGGCCAATAGTCTGAAAAAGAATCGTAAAATTTTTCGCCAGATAAAAAAAGCCTGCAAAATATACACTTTGCAGGCTTTCATTTTTTTGTAGTGACCCTTACTGAACAATTTACAAACCATTTTATGAATGATTTAAAGAAATTAGCTTATTTTTAGATGAATTTGTAAGATAATTATTTTAAATTTTTACTCGAGAGCGGTTTGTATGTATTGTAAGGGTTAAACGTTAAAAAATGTTAAAACAGAAGGATATTTAAATTTAATGGGATGTAAAAACTTTATAAAATTCTTGAAAATCAAATTTAGTATTGACTAAATAAAAACAGATTAGTTTTTAGTAAAATTAAACAATCATTTGGAGATTATTCAAATCAAAATTTGTTGAAGATATTAGATTTTTTAAATTGTTTTAATCTAATTAGAAGTTAATTTTGTTGGATACTTAATTTGTTAGTTTTCTGTACAAATAAAGATATTTAATTTAACTCATTAATTGTCGTTCGATTGGGGGTAAAAATTGATTTATTTTTGTCTAGTTAACTGCTGAATATTGCTCATCTGAGACAGGTTCAAGCCAAGTTACTTGAGTATCTCCCTTAAAATTGGTAATCGCAATATGAACCATTTTTGTATCCGCGGATGCGCCATGCCAATGCTTTACGTTTTCAGGGATATTTACAACATCGCCTTTTTTTATTAACTGTGCCGGTTTTCCTTCTTCTTGATAGATTCCACTTCCTTCTGTAACTAGTAAAACCTGTCCCTTAGGATGAGTATGCCAGTTGGTTCTTGCTCCTGGTTCAAAT
>Ga0160502_100639_pt1 | contig 16813 bp, 13 predicted proteins | sample DIDnMG_14_FD_108237 | JGI IMG/M metagenome (GOLD analysis project Ga0160502, IMG submission 108237) | Enriched soil microbial communities from UW Madison campus, WI, USA - DID2933_E24_Xylan MG | ecosystem: Environmental > Terrestrial > Soil > Unclassified | place: USA: Madison, Wisconsin... | reverse complement strand
TTAGCAAGAGCTTATAATACGGTTCAACCAGCATCTGGAAAAGTATTAAGCGGAGGTGTTGATGCAAATGCATTACAAAAACCAAAACGTTTCTTTGGAGCGGCTAGAAATGTAGAAAACGGTGGTTCTTTAAGTATTATCGCAACTGCATTAACAGAAACGGGTTCTAAAATGGACGAAGTTATCTTCGAAGAATTTAAAGGAACTGGTAACATGGAATTACAATTAGATCGTAAGATAGCTAATAAACGTATTTTCCCTGCAATCGATCTTACATCATCTAGTACACGTCGTGATGACTTATTACTAGACGAAAAAACATTACAAAGAATGTGGATTATGCGTAAATATCTATCAGATATGAACCCAGTAGAATCTATGGATTTCGTAAACGATCGTTTCAAGAAAACCAAAAACAACGAAGAGTTTTTGATTTCGATGAATGACTAAGAAAAGTTGCTAAGGTTCTGAGATGCTAAGATTCTAAGGTTTTTAGCTTTGAGTAAATTAGTAAATCAAAAAATATATGACAAAAAAAGGATGAGTTTTACTCATCCTTTTTTTATTATCGTTCCCTAAAAGAAAACTTAGAATCTTAGCGTCTTAGCATCTCAGCATCTCAGAACCTTAGTATCTTAAAAAATTATTTTTTATCAACTACCGGTCTATTTTCTCTATTAGCTAAATCCCAAGCTACAACAAAAGCCAGTTTTGTTCTTTTAGTTAAAGCATCGTATTCAATTTTTTGAGGTTCGTCACCCTTTCCGTGATAATCTTCATGAACTCCGTTAAAGAAGAAAACTGCTGGAATACCGTTTTTAGCGAAATTATAGTGGTCAGAACGCTCGTAGAAATGGTTTGGATCTTTTGGATCATTAAATTTAAAATCTAAGTCCATTTTGATGTATTTTTCGTTTTGGGCTACAACCGCATTGTGTAAATCAGAAGATAATCTGTCAGCACCAATTACATAAACGTAGTTGTTTGTGTTTGAATGCTCAACATCGCGACGTCCGATCATGTCGATGTTGATGTCGGCAATTGTATTCGCGATTGGGAATAATGGATTTTCAGAATAATAACGCGATCCATGTAAGCCATGCTCTTCACCAGTTACATGAAGAAACAAAATAGAACGTTTTGGTCCGTGCCCCTCTTTTTTAGCTTTAGCAAAAGCTTTAGCCATTTCAATAACCGCTACAGTTCCAGAACCATCATCATCAGCACCATTGTAAACTTCACCATCTTTAATTCCAACGTGATCGTAATGTGCAGAAATTACCAAAACTTCATTTGGTTTTTCTGAACCTTCAATATAAGCCCAGATATTTTCAGAATCTGGAAGGTTTTGATTACGTCTTGAATTCATAAATGCAGCAGGAACTGGCTGGTAGAAGTCTGAAGCTCCTTTTGGAAAAGAAATTCCGCTTTTTTTGTATTGTTCGATCATGTAAAGACCTGCTTTTTTCTGTCCTGCTGAACCAGTTTCGCGGCCTTCCATTTCGTCAGAAGCAACAGTGTAAAGCATCTTCTTAAGATCTTTTTCGCTGATAGCTTTAACGTATTTTGACGGATCAGAATTGTCTTTGGATGCAGTTGACTGCGCAGTTTTACAAGAATACGCAGAGACAACTAATAATAAAAGGAGTAATTTTTTCATTCCTATAGTTAGTGTAAATTAATAAATGTGTAAAGAACGTAAAAGGTCAGTAAAAATAGAATAAAAAGAGAGTTTATTATAAATAATAAGAAGCTTTTCGCAAAAGAAACTATTCTTGACTCGCCATAAAAACGATGGTGTGCTGGATAAAAATAATAGCACATCCAAATGGTTCCTGCAAATGTTGTAATTGATGATATAAAAGACAGCGGACTATCTTCGCCAAAAAGACCTATAACTCTTTCAATGATAAACATGATGAGGAAAATCAGTAAAAGGAAAGAGAAATAGTGGAGTGTGAAAATTCCGTGATCAAAATAATACCATCTTTTTTTGTTATGAAAAATCCATAAGAAAAAAGCAAAAAACGGCATGATTATAAAGAGAATTTTAGGCAGATTGTGAAAAAACGATTCTACGAATTTTTCGTAAATCTCTTTTTTGGTGTATTTTTCTGTTACGTGTATTGCTTTTTCAGAAATCCAATAAGAAGAAGCATTCAACTTCTCACTTTCTTTTCCATATTTTTGAATCGAATCAAGTTCTTTTATCGTTTTAAAATGAAAGTACCTTTTGTCTTCCTTTTTACTTATACTATCTGTAGCTTTAGCAATTTCTTTGTTCAGTGCTTCTTCACTTTTATCAATTTGTTCGTTTACATTATTTGGGAACATTGAAATCAATAAAAATGTAATAAAACTGATGAAAATGTAAAGTCGAACTGGCGCTAGATAAGACAAACGTTTTCCAGAAAGGTATTCTTTAGTAAGAGTTGAAGGCTTGAACAGCAGATTTTTTATTGTTTTCCAAAAAGCATTTTCATAATGCGTCAAATCTTCAAAGAAATGAATAAATAAATGATGAAAAGTCTTTCGGCTGTCGCTGTTTTCCTGTCCGCAATTTGGACAGAATTTTTGTTCTACAACATGTCTGCAGTTTAAACAAGTTTTATCCTCTCGAATTTTATTATGTGACATTGAGCTGGTTTGATTAATTTGTTTTTGGTAGGGTTGAGTTATGTGGTATTATTTCTTCAGGACTTCATTTAAGAAAAGTTGTAAATGGTCAAAAGATCTTTTTGCAGCAACAGCATTATATGCGGCACCTTTAGAATTATCGTTTCCTGCTTCAGGATTTGTAAAAGAGTGAACAGAATTTGCATAATAAATCATTTGCCAATCTGCTTTAGAATCACGCATTTCTTGTTGAAATGATGCGATTTCATCTTTTGGCACAAATGGATCATCAGCACCATGACAGATTAAAACTTTTGTATTGATTGTTTCTGTTTTTCTGCTGGCATCTTTTCCTAAACCACCATGAAATGAAGCGATTCCCTTTACATTCAAATGTCCGCGGGCAGCTTCCAAAACTCCAGTTCCTCCAAAACAATATCCAATAGCGACAATGTTATCTGCATTAGCTCCAGCTTTTACTAATTCTTTCAAAGCAGCGTCGATGCGTTTTTGGTAAGCTTCATAATTTGTTTTATAAAAACCAGCTTGTTTCCCTGCTTCGCCAGTATTTTTTGGATAATTTCCTTCGCCGTAGATATCAGCGATAAAAACGTGATAACCAAGTTTAGATAATTCTTCTGCAATTCCTTTTGATGCATTGTCAATTCCTAGCCACGCAGGTAAAAGTAAGATTCCAGGATTGTTACTGCTTTTTTTAGCAGATTTTATAAATAAGCCATTAAGTTGCTGGCTTCCTTCAGTGTATTTTACAGGTTTTAATTGCGCGCTCATAAGGTTAGAAAATAAGATTGCACTGAATAAAATTAGGACCGTATTTTTCATAATTCTACAATTTTTAACAAATATCAGAAATATTATGTTACAAAAAAACCTCACAAGTAATTTCTTGTGAGGTTTGTAACGAATATTTTAAAACCAAAATATATTCTTTATAATGATATATTTCTTTTAAAAGCACAGCCTAATTCTACAATCGAATCGGTTTTTGCAATTCCAGGTATTCCATCAATTTTTTCATAAAGAATACGGCGCATATGTTCGTGATTTTTAGCTATTATTTTGATGTAAAGCGTAAAAGAACCTGTTACATAATAACATTCTGTGATTTCAGGAATTTCTTTAAGCGCTTCAATAATACGGTCAGAATCAGAATCTTTGTTTAATGTAATTCCAGTAAAAGAAGCCCAATCGTAACCAATATTCTTTTCTTGAATAATAGGTTTTATCCCACCAATTACACCTTGTTCAATCATTCTGTTAATACGCTGATGCACCATCGTATTTGATATTTTCAGATTAGCAGCGATTGCAGAAAAAGCCATTCTTCCGTCTTTTTCTAATTCTTTAAGGATGCTAATATCAAATTCGTCTAATAATTCCATTCAGTAAAAATCGTTTAAAATTGAGTTTTTTGCGATTTATAAAAGTAATTCTTTTTTTTAAAAAACAGACATGAATTTAAAATTCTCAAAAAAATAAAAATGCCTTTTTTATGGATTTAAAATTTAAGTTTTGACTTTGATTTTGTTATTTTTAAGTCAAAACTTTATTTTTTGAATTGTTATTTGTTTAATTTTAATATTTTTGTGGAAATAAAAAGCATATTATGATAAGTACAGAAAAAACACTTTCGTCAAAATCAGAAGTTTTGATTGAAAAAGAGAATAAATATGGAGCTCATAATTATCATCCGCTTCCTGTTGTTTTAGAACGAGGAGAAGGAGTATATGTTTGGGATGTTGATGGAAAGAAATATTACGATTTTTTATCTGCTTATTCGGCAGTAAATCAAGGACACTGTCACCCGAAAATTGTAAATGCAATGGTAGAACAGGCTCAAAAACTGACTTTGACTTCTCGCGCTTTTTACAATGATAAATTAGGAAACTACGAAGAATACGTAACCAAATATTTTGGTTTTGATAAAGTTCTTCCAATGAATACTGGTGCTGAAGCTGTAGAAACTGCTTTAAAAATTTCTAGAAAATGGGCTTATGAAGTAAAAGGAATTCCAGAAAATCAGGCGCAGATTATTGTTTGCGAAAATAATTTTCACGGAAGAACAACTACAATCATTTCATTTTCAAATGATGAAACGGCGCGCAAAAACTTCGGGCCTTTTACAGATGGTTTCATTAAAATTGAATACGACAATTTAGAGGCTTTAGAAAACGCTTTAAATTCATCAAAAAATATCGCTGGATTTTTGGTTGAACCAATTCAAGGTGAAGCAGGAGTATATGTTCCTTCTGAAGGTTATTTAGCAAAAGCAAAAGCACTTTGCGAAAAGCACAATGTCCTTTTCATTGCAGATGAGGTTCAAACAGGAATTGCACGTACAGGGAAATTATTAGCCGTTCATCACGAAAATGTGCAGCCAGATGTTCTGATTTTAGGGAAAGCAATTTCTGGTGGAGTTTATCCCGTTTCTGCGGTTTTATGTAATGATGAAATCATGAACGTAATTAAACCTGGACAACACGGATCTACTTTTGGAGGAAATCCTGTTGCGGCGGCTGTGGCAATTGCTGCTCTTGATGTTATTAAAGACGAAAAACTGGCTGAAAATGCAGAACGTCTGGGAGTAATTTTAAGAAAAGGATTAAACGAAATTGCGGCTAAAAATGATCTAATTACTTTAGTTCGCGGAAAAGGTTTATTGAATGCAATTGTAATCAATACAGATGAAGAATCTGATTTAGCTTGGGAAATCTGCTTGAAATTTAGAGACAACGGATTATTGGCAAAACCAACTCACGGAAATAAAATCAGATTGGCACCGCCTTTAGTAATGACAGAAGAGCAAATTCAGGAATGTCTTGAGATTATCGAGAAATCTTTGAATGAGTTTAAAAATTAATTATTTCTCCGTAACTTTAATCATATAAAAAGGCGATTGCATAAACAACCGCCTTCTTGTTATAATTACTTAAAATATCAAAAAAAGTAACTATTTCTTTGAGTCAATGTTTTTCTAAGCATTGACTCATTTTATTTTAAAATCTAACTTTTTTCAATTCCCACAATGTTTTGATAAAAGTATCAACATCTTGTGTAGTGTTGTAAAAGGCTAAAGAGGGACGAACTGTTGTTTCAACTCCCATTCTTCTTAAAATGGGTTGAGCGCAATGATGTCCTGTTCGCACTGCAATACCTTCTCTGTTCAATGCTTGCCCAACTTGATCGTTAGTATAGCCTTGCAGTGTAAATGATAAAACGCTGGCTTTATCTTTGGCAGTCCCAATCAAACGAACGCCAGGGATTTCCTTTAAAAGACTTGTAGCATATTCTAATAAATAATGCTCATATTGGCCAATAGCTTCAATTCCTAGTTTGGTTACATAATCAATTGCTGCTCCAAGTCCAATAGCGTCTGCAATGTTTCCTGTTCCAGCTTCAAAACGATTCGGAGCTTTGTGGTATTTTATTTCCTCAAAAGTTACATCCTGAATCATATTTCCGCCAGATTGATAAGGCTCCATTTCATTCAGTAAATCTTCTTTACCATATAAAGCGCCAATTCCTGTTGGTCCAAAAAGTTTATGTCCAGAAAAAACAAGCCAGTCTGGATTTAAATGCTGAACATCTACTTTCATGTGTGAAACTGATTGCGCTCCATCAATCAAAACTTTAGCTCCAGCTGAGTGTGCCAGTTCTACTATTTTTTTAGCAGGCGTAATTGTTCCAAGAGCATTCGAAACTTGTGTAAAAGCAACCAAACGTGTTTTTGGATTTAGCAGTTTTGCATATTCATCTAACAAAATTTGACCGTCATCATCAACTGGAATAACACGAAGTTTTAGACCTTTTCGATCTGCGAGACGTTTCCAAGGAACAATATTCGCATGATGTTCCAGATTACTCACAATGATTTCATCGCCAGCAACTAAATTATTTTCTCCCCAGCTTTGTGCAACGAGATTGATTCCTTCAGTGGCTCCACGCACAAAAACAATTTCATTTACCGATTTGGCATTTAAAAAGGTTTGTACTTTTTCGCGCGCCGCTTCGTAAGCATCAGATGCTCTTGCAGCCAATTCATGCGCGGCACGGTGAATGTTCGAATTTTCATGTTCGTAGAAATATGCAATTCTATCAATAACCGATTGCGGTTTTTGAGTCGTTGCGGCATTATCAAACCAAACTAAAGGCTTTCCGTTTACAGTTTCTCTTAAAATTGGAAAATCTTTCTTCACTAAATCCGCATTAAAATGTGGTCCAGATGTGCCGTAAATTCCTTTAGGATTAAAAGAGTTTCCAATAATTGGACTGCTATTTTTTTGATCAAAAGCAAACGGATTCTGTTCTAAAAAATAATAAGAGTTTTGAAGATCACTTCCGCTTGACGGAAAATCAATTCGCTTTTTAAAATGAGTATCAACACTTTCTAATGCGGCTTTAAGTTCTGCTTCAAAAGAAGAATTTCCGCCTTGAAAAGGAAGATAATTATTATTTAAAAAGAATTGTGAAAAGAAAGTCTCTTCATTAAGTTGTGGTAGGCTGTCGTTTTTTAAATTAATATCATGAAAACCTGTATGAGGATCATCGATGTTGAGTGTCTCTTCTTTTGGAACTTCGTATGAAAGCTTTTCATTTTGCTGAGAAAATCCTGCACCAGCATTTGGATACAAAGCAGAAGAGGAAGCTGTATTTCCATAATTAGCTGCAGTTGGAGATGCTCCAAAACCACTAAATGAAGATTGCGGAACTGATAATACCTGTAACGGACTTTGCTCAGAAAATGAAGATAAAGGTTCTGCATTTCCGGCATTCAACAGCGTTTCTGCAATTTTAGTCGCACGAGGATGTTCGCTTTTGTCTGGACTCAACGAAATTTCTTTTGGAAATTCATTGGGCAAGGCACTGAACAATTCGTTTGCTAAATTTTGCAAATCTTCTATGTTTGGTAAACCGTTTATGTTAGTATTTATACTCATGATACTTTCCTATTTCTACGTCTTCTAAAACTGCTATTGCATCATCAACTAAAATGGCCAATGAGCAATAAAGTGAAACTAAATAAGATGCAATTGCTTTTTCGTTAATTCCCATAAAACGAACAGATAATCCTGGTGATTGTTCGCCTTGTAATCCAGGCTGAATCAATCCAATTACACCTTGACGGCTTTCGCCTGTACGTAATAAGATGATTTTTGATTTTCCGTTTTTAATTGGCAGTTTGTCTGAAGGAATAAGCGGAATTCCTCTCCAAGTTAAAAACTGAGATCCGAATAAAGATGTAGTAGGAGGAGGAACGCCACGACGTGTACATTCGCGTCCAAAAGCAGCAATTGCTAAAGGATGCAGTAAAAAGAATCCAGGTTCTTTCCAAACTTTCGTCAATAACTCATCTAAATCGTCTGGAGTTGGAGCGCCAGTTCTTGTTTTTATAATTTGCGATGGCACAACATTGCTTAATAAACCATAATCTTTGTTGTTAATTAATTCGCTTTCTTGGCGTTCTTTAATAGTTTCAATAGCCAGTCGCAGCTGTTCCGAAATTTGATTGTAAGGTTTGCTATATAAGTCAGAAACACGAGTATGAACGTCAACAATGGTTTGCACGGCAGCAAGATTATATTCTCTTGGATTATCAATATAATCGACAAAAGTGTTAGGTAAAACTCTTTCGTCACGAGCAGAACAATCTACTTCGATATGGTTGGCGTTTTTTACTTTATTTAAACGAAATACACCTGATTCTACTGGTGTCCAATGTAATAGATGCGTTAACCATCTTGGGGTTACAGTTCCAATTTGAGGAACGGTACGAGTTGCTATTGCGAGCTGTCTTGCGGCAACATCGCCTAATGCGGTCTGTTGTGGTTTTGTTTCTGCCATTTTTTTGGTTTTTAAATTGATTTAATAATTTACTTTTTTGATACCTTAAAGTTATTCATAAATTTTAATCAAATGACTCGTTTATAGATAAATATCTTTCTGTCGTTCCATAATTAAGAGTTAGAATTGCTGTGTTTTTAGGTATTTCTTTTAGTTTTTTTGATAAAGTTTTAATTTTAATTTCGTTTTTATTATAAACAACAGAATTAGGAGGAATACTGTATGTCAGGCAGACATTTCCGCCAATTATGGAATCTTTTCCAACTATTGTTTGACCGCCAAGAATGGTGCTATTGGCATAAATTATTACGTTGTCTTCAATTGAAGGATGCCTTTTGGTAAATGCGTCTTCTTTTTTCACGGTTAATGCGCCGAGTGTAACGCCATGATAAATCTGTACATTATTGCCAATAATTGTAGTTTCTCCAATTACAACTCCGGTTCCGTGATCAATTGCAAAGTCATTTCCTATTTGAGCTCCCGGATGAATATCTATGCTTGTTTTGATATGAGCATATTCTGAAAGTGTTCTTGCTAATATTCTTAGGTTTTGTTTCCATAACTGATTTGAAAATCGGTACATCGAAATAGCAAAAAATCCTGGATAAGAATACAATACTTCTTCTATTGATTTTGCAGCAGGATCTTTGGCAAAAATGGTCTGTGCATCACTTAAAGCTGTATGATGTAAATGCGGAATGGCGTTAAAAAATATTTTTGTCTGCTGTTTTTGATCTTTTTTGGATGAAAAATTCGAAACCAATTCGTCAAACTGTTTTTCTAGCTCATTGAATTTAAATTTGATTGTTTCTTCAAATTCAAATGATTTTGACGTATTTGAAAACAATATGGCAAACAGATTATCTATAAACTCATGTATTAATTTTTTCTCAGGAAGAATCGCTAATTCTTGATGCTGCTTTGCTATTTTCTGGTAAAATAAATTCATGTCAGAATGTTTTTGGTTGGTAATTAAATCTCAGGGAGATCAACTTAAAATCTTTCTGACAAGATGCTATCATTTTGACGCAGAAATGCCTCAAAACAATTTATAATGTTCAGTAAGAAAATGTTTGAATGAAATAAATTCGTTTTGCAATCCGATTTTATGAAATGGATAATCGGCTACACGAAGGTTTGGAAGTATTAACAACAGAAACACATATAACAAAGCGTGCTATATGTATAGTTTTTAGGAAAAATGTGAGATGATATTTTTTCTGCTGTTTTCAAAATGTAGTTCTTTAATTGTTTAAACTCTACTAATTCTATAGACAAAGTTAAATTTATTATATTAAAAACCAAACGAAATGATATTTTTATTTAAAACAGAAATAAGAATTTTTGTTTTATTGTTTTTAAATGTTTGATTATTAGTTGTTTATTTGTTTTTTTTGAAATTAAAAAAGACAGAGAAACAAGTGTGATTATTTTTTAACACTTATTTTTCTGTCTTTTAAAATTCGAATTACAGGAAATTATATTACTTTTTTAAAGCTGCTCCGCCAGGCATTGTTTCAGGTTTTAATTTGAATTTGCTGTATTCTACAACTCCTGTTTTATCTGCCCAGTCAAAATATTTCGCAGAAAGTTCATTTACAATTCCAGGATTTTGAGCTGCCACATTTGTAGTTTCTCCTCGGTCTGTTTCAAGATTGTAAAGTTCCCATTCATAAGAAGGATAAATAGAAACCAGTTTCCATTTTCCTTCACGAACGGCTCTGTTTCCAGCTCTTTCCCAAAATAAAGGCGCGCCACGGTTTACTTCGGAAGCATTGTCGAATAAAACAGGCAATAAACTTTTACCAGGAAGCGGATTAGAAGTTACGCCATTTAAATTTTTAGGATATTCAATTCCGGCCAATTCGTAAAAAGTAGGAGCAAGGTCTATAATATGTCCAGTTCCTTTATCGATTCTTCCCGCTTTAATTTTGGATGGAAACCAAGCGATAAACGGCGAGCTGAAACCACCTTCGTGCATATTATTTTTGTATTGCTGTAAAGGGGTATTTGACAAATAAGCCCAGTTTTGCTCCTGATAATCAAATGATCCAGAAGTTCCTACGGGGCCTTCATTTCGAACCAAACCTCTTCCTAAGGGATTGTAAGTATTAAATCCGCCTTGAGCGCCATTGTCAGAAATGAAAATAATCAGCGTGTTTTTATCTTTTTTAAGCGCCTTTAATTTATCTAAAACTTTACCCACGTTCTGATCCATATTGTCCACCATTGCAGCATAGACTTCCATTTTTGCTTTCCAGAATTGTTTTTCATCATAGGTCAGTTTGCTCCATTCTGGAACTTCAGGATCTCTTGCCGAAACAGTTTGATTTGCTGGCAAGATGCCATTAGCTTTTAATTTCTCAATTCGCTTTTCTCTTAAAACATCCCAGCCTTCATCAAATTTGCCTCTATATTTTGCAATATCAACAGGTTTTGCCTGTAGTGGCCAATGCGGAGCTGTAAAAGCTAAATACAAAAAGAAAGGTTTGTTTTCTTTGTTTTGCTCGTCTAAGAAAGTCACGGCATTATTGCCGATTTCATCTGTAAAATAATAAGAATCATCTTTGGGGTGCAGCTCTTCGTTATTGCGAATTAATTTTACTGGATACGGCGTTTTCCCAAAAGGTAAAGGTTTGGTGTCAAAATAATTAGAAGCACCTTTTAAGATGCCATAAAATTTATCAAATCCTCTTTGATTTGGCCACTGCGCTTGATCTTCAGAGCCAACATGCCATTTTCCTGATAAAAGTGTGCTATATCCGCCTGAACGAAAAACTTCACCTAAAGTTAGAGATTCTTTGTTTAAATAACCTTGATAAGCTGGCAAACCCAGATTGACATCAAAAAAACCAACGCCGGCTTTATGCTGATATTGTCCAGTTAATAAAGAAGCTCTTGTGGGCGCACAGATGGAATTATTGTAAAATTCGCGAAGGCGTGTTCCTTCTTTCGCCAATCGATCTAGATTTGGAGTACTAATTTCGGAGCCGTAATTTCCTAAATCTGAATATCCCATATCGTCCACCATAATCAAAATGATATTTGGTTTTGATGAGTTATTCTGTGCATTCGATTGGTAAAAACCAACCGTTCCAGACGCAAGAAAAGACAGTAAAATGTTTTTTAGTTTGGTATTCATGGTTTGTTTTGTTGTTAACTTTCATTGGTTTTTTATTTATTGAAAAGTAAAAAAGCAATGAAAAGGGTAATAATAATGTTGAATAATTGTGCAATTAAGAAGGCAAATAAAGGTTTCCTGCTATTGTTTTGAAGTAAATCTTTAAAATTGGTTTCTAAGCCTATACTTGTAAAAGCTAATGCAAACCAAACTCCTTGTAGATTTTTCAAATTGTCCTTGACAGTATCTCGAACTTCTGGGTTTATAAAAAAAGAAAATAGGATAGAGGCTAAGATAAAACCGATAACAAATTTAGGAAAACGTTCCCAAATGACTTTAAAAGTCGGTTTAGATACTGCTTCTGAAGAATTGTTATGTGTATAAGTCCAATAAATTGAAATAACAAAAGCAGCTAATCCTAATAATACATTTTGCGAAAATTTTACAATCGTACTAATTTTTAGCGCTGTTTCTCCAACCAAAGTTCCAGATGCGACAACTGCACCAGAAGTATCAATACTTCCTCCGAGCCAAGCGCCAGTTACTTCTTCAGGGAAATTAAAATATTTAGCAATAATAGGCATGAAAATCATCATTGGGATTGCAGTCACCAAAACGATCGAAATTACATAAGATAATTTTTTGGAGTCGCCTTTAATCGCTCCCGAAGTTGCAATTGCAGCCGAAACGCCACAGATAGAAACAGCACTTGAAATCATCATCGTTAATTCGTCGTCGACTTTTAATTTCTTGCAAAGCCAGAAGGCAAAATACCAAACTGACAAAACCACTATTAAAGCCTGAATTAAACCTAATGAACCTGCTTTTAGAATATCAGAGAAAATAACACTGGTTCCCAATAAAACTAATCCGATTTTGACAAATAATTCGGTTGATAAAGCAGCACGAAACCATTCTGGAAGTTTAAAGAAATTACCAATTGCTAAACCAATTGTCAAACTGAAAATTACGGCTTCTAAATTGATGGATTTTATTGCCGAATTTCCTGCCAGAATAAGTGCAATCAATGTTAATAGATAAACAATTGGAAAAGTAAGCAGAAAATATTTGATTGATTTTCCAATTAAAAAAACACCAAAAGTCCCGATAGCAATCAGATATAAAAATTGTGTAAAAAGGATTTTTAGATTATTGAAATCAAATATATTTTTCAATAAATCAGAAGTATTTGACCAATTGAAAACGGGTACTTCTGGAAGAAATATAAAAAGAGAAATTCCGATGATCAGAAATCCTAGAATAACAACTGTCCAATCTTCGTGAATATTAAATTTTATTGAGGTTGACATTAAGGGGTGAATTAATTCTTTTTCAAGAATGTTAGTTGAATTGCCTCCAGCTTTAGCTGGAGATAAAAAAATGTGAGCAAGTAAATAGGCTTTAGCCGAATAAAAAGTTTGGCTAAAGCCTTTTTCTATTTTGAATTTTAAACCTCCAGCTAAAGCTGGAGGCAATTGATTCTCAAACATAAACCTGTCAGGTTTGTGCGATGTTTAATTACAAATCAACAAAGTACTTTTGTTTCCCAAAATCGAATTCATAATAGGTTAAATTTGGCCAAAGCGGTTTGATTAAACCTTTTTCCCAAGTTTGTAAAGCAGTTTCTAATTCTTTTACTTTTTCAGGATTTTTAGACGCCAGATCTGTAGTTTCCGATTTATCTTGAGCAAGATTATAAAGCCATTTTTCATGCGTTTTTCCGCTAATGATTAATTTCCAGTCACCGCTTCGAACTGCTTTTGCATCTCCAGAACGCCAGTATAAATCTTTATGGGCGACTTTATTTTCATTTACTGTTTTAACCAAATCAACACCATCATAAATTCTATCTTTTGGTAAATCAGAACCAATCGCCGCTGCAATGGTTGTAAAAAAATCTAAAGTACTTACAGGCTGTTTATAAACCGTGTGAGGTTTAATTTTTCCTTTCCACGAAAGTGCAAAAGGAACATTGATTCCGCCTTCGAAATGAGAAAATTTCCCGCCTTTAAGTGGAGCATTTGTTGTAGCAAAAGTATAATCGGCACCGCCATTATCACTTGCAAAAATGATTAAAGTATTGGCTTCTAATCCTTCTTTTTTGACTTTTTCACGAATTCTTCCAATGGCATCATCCAAAGCACTAATCATAGCAAAATAAACACGCTTGTTTTCGTCTTTAACATTTGGGAAACGATCGTAATATTTTTTGCGAACCTGAAATGGCGTATGAGGTGCATTAAATGGAATATAAAGTAAAAAAGGTTTGTTTTTATTTTTATCAATAAAAGCCTCAGCTTCTTCAGCGAATTTTTCGGTTAAATAGGCTTTTTCATCAATGATTGTGGTATCTCGACGAATCTGTCCAATTCCAACTCGACCTTTTCCCCAAATGGTTTTGTCGGTAAAATCTTTATGATGATGATTAATTATATCCGGATTATCATCTTCTGGAGTATAAAGCGAGAAAGCCTGATAAAATCCGTAATGATAATCGAAACCGCGATCTAAAGGGAAAAATCCTTTGTTATGTCCCAAATGCCATTTTCCAATTATTCCTGTGCTGTAACCTTGTCTTTTTGCCAAATCTGCAAAAGTGATTTCTGATTTTGGAAGTCCTTGCGTTGCAATAGAAGCATCATTTGGATAATCGATTTTGTCATTCAATTTCCAATTATCCGTTTCAATTAAATAATTAAAAGCATAATATTCCAGATTGTTTTTAGGATAGCGATCGCCTGGCTGATATTCATGTCCAAAACGTTCCTGATATCTTCCAGTAATTAATCCCGCTCTAGATGGCGAACAAATTGATGCCGAAGCGTAACCGTCTGTAAAAGTTGCACCTGATGCCGCTAACGAATCGATCTGTGGAGTTGGAGTCGATTTTCCGCCGTAGAGCGAAATATCATATTTTCCTAAATCATCTGCCAGAAGGATAATGATATTGGTCTTTTTTCCAGAAATAGAATCTTTAGGTTTTGAAGCTAAAAATTCCTTTTTTCCTTCTGCTAATTTTGGATCTTCTTTGATTAAGATTCCATAGGTATTAATCGGCCAGAATAAAAAAGCCGCAATCAGAAAAAGCAGGAGAATAGGAATTATAAATTTTTTATTGAATTTGAAGTTTGCCATATTTTGGTAAGTTATTTTTAGAATTTTGGTTTTGCGTTGTTTAATTTTTTCATGTACGGTTTGTCAGGCTGAGCGAAGTCGAAGCCCACACAAGTAGCTCCGTCACGAAAAAAAAATCAATCTTTGTGGAGTTTCTAGCGCGGGCTTCGACTTCGCTCAGCCTGACAAAATTGTATCCAACTTTGTCCTCAAATTAGATTATCATTTCGAAGCCAAAGCCAAATCAACATCATTTTTAAGGTCTCCTAATCCATCTTTTTTGAAAACGATTTTGCCATTTTCATAAAGAATTAGAGTAGGGAAGACTTTTACTGTTTTTAGATCGGCAATTACCTGCGGACTTTCTTCTAATTCTATTTCAATGATTTTTAATTTTTCTCCATATTGAGATCTGATCGATTCTAAAATAGGTTTTACTGTTTTGCAAGTAGCGCAGTATTTTGAACCAATATCTACTAATACATAATTATTGTCCGCTAGAATTTTTTTGTATTCTGGCAATGATAATTTACTTTTTAAATTGCTGTAAAAAGGTTTTCCTCCGCCAATCCAGCTTGCAATTCCGCCTTCTAGAATATATACTTCAGAGAATCCTCTTTTGGCTAAATCGGTTGATAAAAGCCCGCTTCGGTAAGCTGCAATGGAATAAATAAATACAGGTTTTGACGGATTTAAAGCAGCAACGTGTTTTTCGTAATCTTCAGATTTCAGGTTAAAATTTAGAGCACCTTCAATATGGTTTAACGCAAATTCATCTGCACCTCTGGCATCAATTATCTGCGGATTTTTTTGGCTTTTGATTTTAGAATAAAAAGCATCCAGCAATATATTTGCACTTTTTCCCTGTGAAAAATTTACAATCGTAAAAAGCAGAAATACAGCTGTAAAAGTCTTTTTAAGTATTTTATTTTTCATATAAATTTATTTAAAAAGCCAGCTTACATTCAATTTAAGTTAGATTAAATGTAAGTTGGCTTAATTTCTATTTTTGATTTAAAATTAAACCTGCTCCAAAACTGGAGTTGGTTCTTCCGTTTGTACTGTGTTTTCTACAGGTCTGGCTTTTAAAGGAAATGCTAATACGCCTTCGGCAAGAGAACTTCCTTCTTTTTTAGATTTAAAAATTGGCCAAAGAAACTGTGCGTACCACTCTTCTTGTTTGTATGATTTTGTACCAAATGATTTTGGATATTTTCGAGTAATCAATCCTGTTCCAAAAATGACATCCCAGATAAAAAACATATTTCCGAAGTTTCCTTTAAAATGTCCAACACCATCTCCGCTTGTGTCTGCGTGATGCGCATGATGCGTTGCCGGAGTAGAAATCAACCTTTCTAAAACCCATGCAATTGGGTGTAATACTTTGTACTTGTAAAACGGTTTGTCCCACGGAATACTTGAATGAGCGCCTAAAGTGATAATACTTTTAATTACTAAAACAAATAAAGCTGGTAATCCTAGACCCAAATAAGTTAAAGTTGCTGTCAAATAAATTTGCGAAAAGAATACCGTATAAATAAAGTTTTGTCTAGATGCCATTGCCATTCCCATGTAAGGAGCGGAGTGGTGCGTTCTGTGAAAACGCCATAAAAACGGAACTTGATGGTGTAGCCTGTGGTACCAATATTGCGTTAAATCATCGGCAATTGCGATAAGGAAAAAACCTCCCCAAAATGGAACCCATGATAAAACATTAGCAGAATTTGGTAATAAATAAGGTAAAGCATTTAAGCTGAAAAATGCAATGATTGGTGGTAAAAGTAATTTTGGTGCTAAGAAACAAACAATGTCAATTTTACGTTCTTCGCCTGTCCATTCATCGTCATAAAGACCTGCTGCAAATTCTATAACTCCCAAAACAAGCATGAAAACTGTTAATCCCCAAGTGCGGATGTTTTCAAAAGCTGGTTTTGCAAATTCCAAAAACGAAGGCAATGTAAGATGAGATTCGCTTACAGCTCCACCGCTTAATTTAAAGTAAAGGTAAATTGCCAATACAGGCAATGAATAAATAAAGAAGCTTATTGTTAAGTCTCTTACTAATTTTTCTTTTTGAACTATTGCCATGATTTCTTATTT
>Ga0160502_100632_pt1 | contig 16891 bp, 11 predicted proteins | sample DIDnMG_14_FD_108237 | JGI IMG/M metagenome (GOLD analysis project Ga0160502, IMG submission 108237) | Enriched soil microbial communities from UW Madison campus, WI, USA - DID2933_E24_Xylan MG | ecosystem: Environmental > Terrestrial > Soil > Unclassified | place: USA: Madison, Wisconsin... | reverse complement strand
AGAGTCGGTAAATATGATTTTGGAATATGCAGATAAAAAAGACAGAGGACTTGTTGATAAGGTTTTTGTTACAGGCTGTTTATCTGAACGTTATAGACCAGATTTAGAAAAAGAAATCCCTAATGTTGACCAATATTTTGGAACTACAGAATTACCTCAATTACTAAAAGCTCTTGGAGCAGACTATAAACATGAATTACTTGGAGAGCGTTTAACTACTACTCCTAAAAATTATGCTTATTTGAAAATTGCAGAAGGATGCGACAGACCTTGCAGTTTTTGCGCAATTCCTTTAATGAGAGGTTCTCACGTTTCTCAACCAATTGAAAAATTAGTTAAAGAAGCTCAAGGTCTTGCTAAAAATGGAGTTAAAGAATTGATCTTAATCGCTCAAGATTTAACTTATTACGGACTTGATCTTTACAAAAAACGAAATTTAGCAGAATTATTAGAAGCTTTAGCAGCTGTTGAAGGAATCGAATGGATTCGTTTACATTATGCTTATCCTACCGGATTCCCGATGGATGTTTTAGAATTAATGAAACGCGAGCCAAAAATTTGTAATTATATTGATATTCCATTACAGCACATTTCAGATTCTATCTTGAAATCAATGCGTCGTGGTACAACTCAAGCAAAAACAACTCAATTATTAAAAGATTTCCGTGCTGCAGTTCCTGGAATGGCAATTAGAACTACTTTAATTGTTGGTTACCCAGGTGAAACTCAGGAAGACTTCGAAATTTTGAAAGATTTTGTTCAAGAAATGAAATTTGACAGAATGGGATGTTTTGCTTATTCTCATGAAGAAAATACTCATGCTTATTTATTAGAAGATGATGTTCCAGACGACGTAAAACAAGCAAGAGCAAACGAAATTATGGAATTGCAATCTCAAATTTCTTGGGATTTGAATCAAGAAAAAGTTGGCAAAGTTTTCAGATGTATTATTGACAGAAAAGAAGGTGCTCATTTTGTAGGACGTACAGAGTTTGACAGCCCAGATGTTGACAATGAAGTCTTAATTGATGCTTCTAAACATTATGTAAAAACTGGCGAATTTGTTAATATAAAAATAATTGAAGCAACAGAATTTGATTTATACGGAGAACCTGCTTAAATTTACACTAAACTATTGCTAACATTAGACAAACATACTTTTATGAAACCTATTCAAAACTTAATTCTTTTTGTTTTTACTTTATTCTGTTTCAACACTGTTTCAGCGCAATATGGTAACGGATACTACAACAATGGTTATGGTAACGGCTACGGAAGAGGAGGCAGCGGAATGGGCATGGATAGAAGCATGATGGCTGGACAGGGACAGCAAGGTTCTCAAAGCAAGCCTAAAGAAACACCTCCAGAAGAAACTGCTGGAATTATTGTTGAACAAATGAAACCGCAAGTAAATCTTGACGAGCTTCAGGCAATTGCAATTACAAATGTTTTAGCAGACAGCATTAGAGAGCAAGGAATTTTATTGAAAAATGAGAGCAGCAGCCAAGATCAAAAAATTGAACAAATAAAAGCCTTAAGAGAAAGTACTGATAAAAAAGTTACCGCTTTTTTAAATCCAGATCAAGTTGAAAAATACAAAACTTTTATGGAGAAATTAAAAGATGGTAAAATGAATAAATCTAAAAAGAAAAAAGATAAAGAATCTAAAGAGTCTAAAAAAGAAAAAGATACCGAAACACCAGATACGAAAATTTCAGAATAATCGTTTTAACCTATAAAACAACGAATTATGGCAAAAAAACTTTTTTGTTATCTGCTTATAGCTGTTGTAATCAGTGCTTGCTCTACAAATCCGTATAAAAACACAGAAAAGGCATACGATCAGCAGTTAAAAAATTTAGAAAACCAGATTACAAGCAAAGAAGCAAAAGCAATTCCAGCAGTTTCGCCTGTTGTTATTGATACTTCTTACGCACAACAGCTGGGAATTATAAAAGACACTTTATCAAAAACAGGTTCTACTTATTTAGTAAACGGAATCAATACGGAATGGATTGGTACGGTTAATTTTAATTTAAGAAAACCTAGTTTCGTTATTATTCATCATACTGCCCAAGATTCAATTCAGCAGACGATAAATACTTTCACAAAAACTAAAACTCAGGTTAGCGCGCACTATGTTATTTCTGAAAATGGAAAAGTAGTTCAAATGCTTAATGACTATCTTAGAGCATGGCATGCTGGAAATTCTACTTGGGGAAAAACAACAGATTTAAACTCCTGCTCTATCGGGATTGAGTTAGACAACAATGGCTTTAAGCCTTTTACTGAAGCACAAATTAGCAGTTTAGTTGCTCTATTAACTAAATTGAAAAAGGATTATAACATTCCAACTCAAAACTTTATAGGTCATGCCGATATTGCTCCGGGAAGAAAACAAGATCCAAGTGCATTGTTTCCTTGGAAAACTTTAGCCGAAAAAGGATTTGGAATCTGGCCTGACGAAGTTTTAGAACCAGCTCCTTTTGATTTTAAAATTGAGCCAGCACTTAGAATTATTGGTTATAATACCAAAAATTTAACCGCAGCAATTCAAGCTTTTAAACTGCATTATATTCAAACTGATATTACCTCAGTTTTAGATAGAAAAACAATCGACACTATTTATTCGATTTATAAAAAACAGGTTCAATAAACCTCATCAAATTAAACTAAAAAGCGTTTCTAAAATTAATAGAAACGCTTTTTTTTATTTCTCAGACAATATCAATATTCCACAGAACTATTTGTTTGTTTTTTTTAGAAAATACATTTATCTCGTTTATTAAACGTTCCTTAAAAAAAAATATATAAACACAATCAATTCTATTAACAAGACACTCCTAAAGAATGAAGATTTCTTTTAAACAACAAACCCGACAGGTTTTAAAAAACCCTGGGGTTTGTTACGTTTTCAACTTGAAACCTGAAACTTGAAACTTTCAAACCTCAACTAAATAAAAAAGCTGCCAAAACATTAATATGTTTCGACAGCTCCAAAAAAAAAAAAAAATATCAATCTTTATCTCTTAGAAAGAGTATGTTGTAGCAATTAAAGCAAAGAAGCTTCCTCCAGTTGGTAATGCATCTTTATCTAAAAATATATCTTCAGAAGCTGCATCGTATCTTAACTCAGGAATGATCGTTAACTTTCCAACTTTGTAGTTTAAAGAAACTGTATTAGCAAATACACTAGATCCTGACAAAGTTCCTAAACTTGGAGCTGCATCTTTAGCATCAAAATATTCCAGTCTGTAAGCTAAAAGCAATGATGGACTGAAAGAATAATTAGCATATCCTACTAATGAAAACCATTCTCCATCTAGAGTACTGTCAAAATCATTAGTTGTTTTAGCATAAGTTGCATTTAATCCAAGTGCAAAACTATCGCTAAGTGTTTTAGACGCAGTCAAATCAAATTGCGTTTTATTCTCGTCTGAAACTGGAATTACACTTCCTGGTATCGGGTTAGTGCTTCCTGTTGTAAAATTCAAATAAGCACTTCCTGTATCACCAATATACCCTACTTGTCCAATGAACGTTTTTTGATAAGATCCCGCATCCATTGCTGATTTAAAATCAGTTGGATTTGTTAATCCTAACATAGCTGTAAATTTACCAGATGTATATTGTGCTTTAACCCCTGTGTTAAAAAATGGCCCATAAGAGAAAGCATAAGACATACTGTAGTTTTTATTATCTACGGCATCCAAAACTTCATAACCGATATGAGTTCCGAAACTACCTGCTACTACTTTAAATTCATCTGTTAGATTGTATGTAAAGTATAATTGTTTAATTAAAAATTTTGCACTTGCATCTTTGTCTGGTGTTTCGTTATATGAAAATTCTGCTGCTCTTTTTCCGAAACCTAAGTCTACGAATACAGAAGCTTTCCCGAAAGTATGACTTGCTTCTATCGAAGCCATTCCTAACTCGAATGAATTTTGTGAGTTGGTAAAGCTCGTTAATCCATTCATCTGTTTTGAAAAATCATATTTATAGTACGCATCTGCAGAGCCTCCCCATGTGGTTGCTGGAGAAGCGGCAGCTTCATCTTCTTGGGCAAAGGCAAAAGAACTTGTTAACATCGCGGCTAAAATGTGAAATGCTTTTTTCATGTTTTAAATTGGTTTTTAGTTATTAATTGATTCTGGTTAGTTAATCGTTTATATATCTATTTAATAGTATAAGTCATTTCTAAAACCTTTCATGCGCCCTTCAAATCATCATCATTTTCATTAGCGAATTTATTAACTTTTGTATCATCAGAATAATTCAAAACTGCTTTTTTGACGTTTTAGGCGAAGAATTATGGATTACAAAAATTAAATCAACAATAATCATTATTTCATATTTATCGATATTTGTTTTTGAAAATTCAACAACGTATTTTTAGCTATTTACACAAAATAAAACTAGGTAAAAGTAAAAATTACTACAAAAATTCCAGTCAAAATAACCAAAAAACACTTTTTAAAAATACAACCCCTATAAAAAATAGGGGTGTGACTAAAAAATAAAAATAAAACACAAAAACAAACAAGATGTAAAAACCAAAAGCTTAGTACTACATTCGCAATAAAAAATTCCTACAAAAAATACTCTACAGAAAAAGCACTTTTACATTAAATCCTACTATTTTTTTAAACACAAAAACATGATAAAAACAAAAAAAAGCCCGTTCATTTAATTTGAACGGGCTTTCCAGAAAATGATCTAACTACACCTATTATTCTTTATTATACTTTCTTAAATATTCACGAACCTTAATTCCTGATTCTTTTAAATCTTCATCTTTCCATTTGCCTTCTGAGCTAGCTGATTTTTTTAAAATAGAACACGTTTCGTCTTTATCAGACACTGACCATGTAATCCAGCTTAACTTTTTAGATTCCATCCAATCTATATATTCTTGCCATGCTTTTATATTAAGAGGACCATCTCCTGATGCTTCCATTCCTGCCGATTCTGAAATAAATACTGGCAATCCACTTTTGATTGCCAAATCTGTTCTATCTCTTAATTCTTTGCCATGAGTCGCTGCATAAAAATGCATGGTATACATTATATTAGTATAATCTCTTATAGGATCTTCTGCTGCAAGATCAATATCTTGATCCCAGTGCGGACATCCTACCAAAATAATATTATTAGGATCGTTTTCTCGTATTACTCTTATAACTTCTTCTGCATAGTTTTTTACTTCCCACCAAGTTTCGTGATCTGGCTCATTGAATACTTCATATATAATGTTGGGATACTTGTCGTACTTTTTAGACATCTCCTCAAAAAAGGCTTTAGCTTCTTTTAGATTTATATTATGGCTGTGCCAATCTATAATTACATAAATATCTGACTTTATAGCCCCTTTGATTACAGCCTCAATTTTTTCTTTAGAAAACTGCGGATCATTTATATAGGAGTAATCTCCAAGTTCGATTCCCATTGCAGCACGAACTACATTACAATTAAAGTCTTTTTTCAGCCAACTTACTGCCTTTTCATTATAAAATCTCGGCCACATGCTATGCCATCCAAAACTTAGTCCGCGGAGTACAATGGGATTATTATTTTTATCCACAAGCTGCGTTCCTAGAACACTTAACTGACCATGTTGTTTTACAAATTGCGCCTTTGAAACGTTCACAATCATTAAAAGAAAAAAAGTAGCATACCAAAACTTTGATTTCATAACATATTTATTAAGGGATTAATTTTAAGGTAACAACGTCATGAGAAGCGATTTCTGTGTTAAAAGCTTTTTTAGTGTTTCCAACTTCTTTATTCTTCCAAAGGTCCTTTATTTTGAAGATTGTTTTGCTAAAATCTGCTTCATATCCAAAATCAGCGTCTTTTATATTGTTTTTCTTCCAATCGAAATTGACCTTTTTCGAAGTTTCAGTTCTATTTATAAAACTAACTGCCCAAGCTCCATCAGAAAGTGGTTTTACCCATACTTCTACTCCGTCTAAGATAGCATATTTAAAGCCTTGAATTCCAAGCTTATCTTGATTTACTGCCAATAATTCTTTATTAGTTAAAATTGCCAGAGTCTCTTTAGACATTTTTCTGTAATCATTTCCAGTAAACAAAGGCGATGACAACATACACCACATTGCAAAATGCGATTTATCTTCGGTATTATTCATCTCGTTTCCAACTTCCATCATATCAAAATCATTCCAATGATCTGGTCCTGAATATTTACGAATATCCTTTCTCATATCAGCAATTTTCATAAATCCCCAAGATGACCAATTTTCTGGATGTTTGAATTCGCAGTCAAAACAAGGATAAATATCTCCCGAAATTCTCCAAAGATTTCCAACAGGTTTTCCCCATTCCCAAGGCTGATTATCGCCCCATTCGCAAAGACTAAAAACGATTGGCCTCCCAGCTGTTTTTAGCGCATTACTCATTGTAGTGTAAGCTTCTTTTGCTGTTATTCCTTCTGTATTACACCAGTCATATTTCAAGAAATCTATTCCTAGTTTTGCATAAAATCTTGCATCCTGATATTCGTAACCACGTGTTCCTGGATAACCTACACAGGTTTTTGTTCCTGCACAATTGTATAATCCGAATTTTAGTCCTTTACTGTGCACATAATCAATAACTGCTTTCATTCCGCTTGGAAATTTTTCAGGATCTGGCACTAAATCACCATTTGCATCGCGTTCGTGTGTCATCCAGCCATCGTCTAAAACAATATAATTGTAACCTGCAGCTGCCAAACCAGAAGAAACCATAATATCTGCCGTTTCTTTTACTAATTTCTCATCAATATTAGTTGCGAAAGTATTCCACGAATTCCAACCCATTGGTGGTGTCATTGCAAGTCCTTCAAATTTTCCGGCTTGCTGTTTATGCGTATTTCCTTGACCAAAACAAAAAGCAGTAAGACTTAAGGCAAATAATAAAGCTATTTTTTTCATCTTTTTTAATTTAATATACTTTAAAAAAATGTTCCCTAATCTTTCAATAAGGGAACATTTTCAGACTAACTCAAACAAATTATTTTTTTATAAAAATCCTAGGTCATCGATATAAATAATACTAGATGGAGTAATTGTGCCTCCAGAAAATTCTTGAATAAATACACTGTCAAAGTTTCCTCCAGGTATAAGATCTGGATGCAAATCTGAGATAGGAATTGAAATATTATTCCACTGTCCTGGTATTAAAGTTACCGTAGTACCTTTACTAGAATCACCCGTGTCACTATTTATAGTCACCATAATTTTAGTACTCTCAGTAGGGAAAATAGACATTTTAACAAATTGATAATCGGCAGTATTCAGAGCTAAATCAGAATGCATGAAAAGTCCACTCCAAGACTCAGCAACTTTTTTAATTGCATGAGTTCCTCTGCTTACATTTTCTGTGCTTTCCCAGGTGATATCGCCTCCCCAGCCCCAGCCCCATCCTTTCAATGAGTCTTCGTATAGTAAATATTTAAGACCTATACTGCTTGCTGCAGATACTCCAAATTCAGTCTCTACTACGATAAGAGCATACGAATCAAAATCAGCTGGAACAGTTGCTTTTATTTCTGTTTTAGATACTGATGTAAATGTAGCTTCAGTAGATCCGAATTTTACACTTTTAACTTTCACAAAATTCTGACCTGTAATTGTAATAACGTCTCCTGCAGAAGCCAATACTTGCGACAAGCTCGTGATTACTGGAGCTGGCGGAGTTAACTCAATAACATTACTTAAAACATTTACAAAACCATTTGTTGCATAATAATCTAATCCTGGAGCTTCTTTATCAGATCCGTTTACTTTTAAAACACCATTAGTTACATTGATGCTTAATAAGTATAAATCGGGATTTACTGCATTTGCCATTGTAGCGTAATCGCCTGTTGCTAAATAATCAGCTTCAACGCCTTCAAGTTGACCTACTCTTTTCTTAACACCTTTAACAACATGACTTAAAACAAGTTGCTTCAAATCATCTACAGGAACCAAATTAATATCTGGATATCCTAAATCATTTACATAACCATTGTCTACCAAGTAAGTAGAAAAAGTCGCATCATTAGGAACAAAATAGGTATAATCGTCAGCTGTATTTAATGTCGATTCTAATCCAGCTAATTCTATTGCTTTTACAAACGTAGTTAAATTACTATTCGCCAGAAGCAATCCGTATGCTGTGTTATAATTTTGCTGTGCTCCTCCTATATCTGGAATATCATTATCGCAAGAAGAAGCCGCGACAACCAAAAAGACACATACAGCAATATGTTTTACTTTATTATATATATTTTTCATAAATTCTCTTTTAGTTTTTAATTATGGATCTCATTAAGGACAAACCTTTCTTATCCGTCACAATTATTTTAACACCAATCCAATATCATCGATAAATAAATTGTTTCCTCCAAAACCTCCAGTTTCCTGAAAAGTCACTTCTGTTAACTCAGTCGGACTTCCAACACTTGAAATCGGAATCTCTAAATAAGTCCAGCTTGTTCCGAATTTAAGTGGATAAGTAGCACCATAATTACCATTGATAATTGCTGATACCGAACCTGCTTTCTGCCCTTTAATATTGATTCGGATCGCTTTATATTTAGAAAGATCAACTTTAGATTTATCAATACCAATGTATAAACCATCCCAATCTGGTCCTGAAGTCCAGTTGATACATTTTGTACCTTGCGATGAGTCTTTATCATAAGCAATATCATAATGATTAGTTGCTGGTCTCCAAAGTCCATTGTAACTCATTAAACTAGTATAAGCATCGTCGTAAATCGCAGAACCTAAAGACTGACCTGCAACAGTTGTACCCGATACGTTAGTTATCGATAAGCTTTTATATTGAATATTATTCGGCACCTGCACTTTAATCTCTGTCAATGTAGACGATATCGGTTCAACAGCAGTTTCACCAAAATTTACCACAGGATGTAAAAAGTATTCTCCAGTAATCGTAATTATATCTCCAGGATTTGGGTTAATTGGAAATCCTGTAATATTAGGACTTGGAGGCCTGATAGCCACTTTATAATTCAAAGTTCCAATATTAGTAACGATTTTCATTTCGTCCATTTCATTGTAATATGGAGTTTTTTGATCCACTAACACAACGATTGCATTATCTGTTACCATTGTTGGATTAAAATAAGATTCCATTCCATTAAACGAAATTGATTTTAACGTAGCAAAACCAGATCCTCTAATGATATAATAATTTCCTGCGTTAATAATATCTGTAGCAACATCAACTTGTCTATCTCCTTCAACCAAAGGATCGTCAATAACAGATCTACTAATTCCTGTTACCGCAAGCTTGCCAGCAGAATCTCCCGAGTCATCTGAACAAGAAGCGAACAGCAAAATTGAAATCGAAGCTAAAAAATACAACTTCAATAACATTCTATTTTTTATATTTTTCATAGTGATTTACTTTTAAAAAATTAGTTAAAATTGTAAGGAACTGGAGCCTCTTTCAACTTTGGATTTTTTCTAACTTCGATATCTGGTTTTGGGTAAGTAAAATCAGTTGGAGTTGGTGTATAATGCATTACTCCCTGAGAATCAAAACCTCTATCTTGCTGAGAAATGATATTGATTGCCTCTTGACGTGGAAGTCTTCCTAAATCAAACCAAAATTCTCCTTCAAAAGCAAATTCAACTCTACGCTCATGAAATAAAGCCGCTTTTGTTAAAGGCACATTTGTTCCTAAAGCACCAAGACCCGCTCTAAGTCTAACTTTATTATAAGATTCTTTTGCTGCAGCGTTTGTAGTTTCATCAGCTCCTGCCATAATTGCCTCTGCATGAATCAACAAAAGATCTGCATAACGCATAATGTAGTTACAATTATTCATACCTCCCCATGAATCCGCTGGTCCTGTTTCGCTAGTCGCCTGACCCACAACATATTTCTTAACCGCTGCGCCAGTATTAGCCAATACATCTCCGTATTTGGCTTTATCCATAACAAAGCCCACTTCTCCGTCAGCTTTCATATTAGGATAAGAATCTCCGTAAATCATAAAAGACTCTTTTCTTCTTAAGTCTCCAATTTCAAAAGCATCCTGAACATCATTACTTGGCACATAAGTAGCACCGTATGAAGCATTATCATTTAAAATATCCAAACCATATTGAATATTCGAGAAATTTCCTCCTCCATACGTATTAATAGCACCAGACCATTGCCAAGAATAAATAGATTCTTCGTTATTGTTTTTGCTTGTCAAAAACAAATCTGCAAAATTTGGCAACAATCCAAATTCACCAGAATTAATCACTTTTTCAGCCATTGTCTTAGAATCTGAATATTTTTTCTCATACAGATAAACTTTAGCTAAAAATGCTTCAGCAGAACCTTGAGTTACAAAAATATTATCACCACTAGCAGATCTAGATCTAATTTTTGATTTTAGATTTGCTGCCGCGAATTTTAAATCGTTTTCAATAAATGTATAAACGTCTTCAATTCTATTTGTATTCACTAAAGGATCTTTTGCTAAAGCTAAATTATCCTCAATAATAGGCACAGGCCCATATAAACGAACCAAATAAAAATAAGCGATCGCTCTAAAGAAATGTGCCTCTGCAATAGTATTTTTAATTACAGCACTACTCACATTGGCAGTAGCATTACTTTCAATATTATTAATTAAATTATTCGATTGTGCTACAATAGCAAAACAAGCTCTCCACGGATCAAGCAAAATCGGACTATCAGAAGTCAATTTAAACTGAATCAATTCCGGTCCATCTGCATATGCCAAACAGTTTCCTGATGATAACTCAGACAAAGCATAGAAATTTTTAGTATAATAAGGAGCCCACATCGCGCCATACATACCATAGGTAGTTCTAGCTACTTGTTCGTCACTATTATAAAACTGGTCACTGCTGTAACTATCTTCAGATGGGCGATCCAAGAAATCTTCGCTGCAAGAAGTAGTTGCCAAACCTAGTGTTAAGAATAAAACTAAGGTCTTTATATTGATATATTTTTTCATAAGAATAGTAATTAAAATTCTAAATTCAATCCAAAAGTGAAACTACGATTGGTTGGGTAACGACCAGAATCAATTCCTGATAATAATGCATCTTGGTTATATGACCCAACCTCTGGATCATAACCAGTATATTTAGTAAATGTGTAAAGATTTTGAATACCTAAGTAAAATCTTAATTTACTAATGTTCGCTTTTGAAATAACATCAGAAGGCAAGTTATACCCTAAAGTTACTTGTTGAATTCTTAAGTAAGATCCGTCCTCTACATAGCGGTCAGAGATTGCGATATTTGGATGTCCGTCTGCACCGTCAGGTCTTGGATATTTTGCATCAATATTATCTGGTGTCCAAAAATCTGCAGCTTCTGCCAATTGATTTTCATACAAACGTTGGTTTTTAGTACCAGCACGTCTTGTTAAGTTCATTACTTTATTACCATATGACCCTTGTAAAAAGACTCCCAAGTCAACATTTTTGTATTTAAAAGTATTATTGAAACCATAAGTAAACTTCGGCGCTGGATTACCTATATAAGTTAAATCCTTGTCATCAATCAAACCATCTTTATTTTGATCAACGTACTCAACGTCTCCTAATTGGCTTTTTACAGCTTTATTTCCTGTGTAAGGAATAGGCGCATTTGCTAATTGTTCATTAGTTCTGATAATTCCAACTGCCTGGTATCCGTAAAATTGACCTACTGGCTGACCTACAACAGTTTTAGTTACTGCCTTAGTCGTGTAATCATTAAGCATTACGTCTTTTGTTAAATCAAAATTATCTTGTAAGCTCAACAGTTTATTTTTATTTGTAGAGAAAATCACTTTTGAATTCCAAGTAAAATCTTTTCCAAATTTATTATTGTAATCTAAAGTCATCTCAAAACCTTGGTTTCTTAAACTTCCTAAATTTACATTAGGCGCTCCTAAACCTCCTTGGTAAGCATCTGTACCTGTAACATAATAAGGTAATGGCAGAACAAATAAGAACCCTTCTGACTCTTTTCTGTACACGTCAAATGTTGCTTGAAGTTTTGAATTGAAAAGTGTAAAATCTAAACCAAAGTTGGTTTGTTTAGAAGTTTCCCAAGTTAAGCCAGGATTTGCAATATTATTAACAGTAAAGAAATTCCCTAGTGCCGATTTTATTGCGCGAACTGTACTCATATAACCTGCACCTCCAACATTTTGGTTTCCAGTTTCACCATAACCTCCTCTAAATTTGATATTATCGATGTACTGTTTAGTCCCTTCCATAAACTTTTCGTTTGAAAGTTTCCAGTAACCTGAAAATGATGGGAAGTAACCCCATTTTTCGCCAGGCCCAAAATTAGAACTTCCATCAGCCCTCATTGTCACCTGCAAACCATATCGATTATTGTAATCGTAATTGAAAGTTCCAAAGAAAGAGTATAAAGCAGAGCTTCCTTTATATTCTGAAGCTACAAGAGTATCAGGATCTCCTAAACTAATAGAATGAATATCATTACTTAACAAACCAGAAACTGATTGTGAATTTCCATTCCAATGACTATCATTAGCTTCTTGACCAACCAAGACATTAAAATGATGATCACCAAAATCCGTTTTATAAGTTAAAACGTTTTTAATATTCAGACCATACCAATTGTTAGCTCTCTCTGTCAGCATATTGGTTTCTCTAACCGCTGCACCCCATTTGTATGTAGGCTGAAACGCTTCAAAACTATCAATATTCGTAGAACCTCCAAAATCAAATCGATAATCAAGACCTTTTGCTAATCTAAAACTGGCATAAAAATTTCCTAAGAAATTCTTTTTAATCAATTTGTTAGTATTCATCAAAGCCGATGCAACTGGATTAATCCAAACTCCAATTGATCCGTCCTCTGGTGGACCAGCATAATTTCCACTTGTATCTTTTACTGCAACATCTGGAGTAGATAAAATAGAAGTACTAATAATACCATTACTTGCCCCATTAATTGTAATATCTTCATTTGTGATCCCTGTTCCAATAGAAACTCCAACAGTTAGCCAATCTTTTATTTTGGCATCTACATTAGTCTTAAAATTATATCTCTTAAAACCTGAACCAATAACAATACCCTCTTGATTTACATAACCACCAGAAATGTAGTAATTGATACCTTCTTTCCCGCCTGAAAATGAAATCTGATGATTCGTCATTACAGCAGTCTTATAAATCTCATCTTGCCAGTTTGTCCCTTTACCCAAAACAGACGGAACCGCAAACTCATCTCTCGGCGCTACACCATAAACAGCCGCTAACGCGTTTTGCTGAGTTGCATATTGGCTCAAAGTCATTGTATCCAATAAACGAGTTACATTTTGAATCGATAAAAACGAATCAAAAGAAATTTTCCCTGTACCTTTCTTTCCTCTTTTTGTCGTAATAATTACAACTCCATTCGACGCTCTAGAACCATAGATTGCAGTTGCAGAAGCATCTTTCAAAATATCCATTGTTTCGATATCATTTGGATTTAAAAACGCTATTGGACTAGATGCCACGTTTCCTGTATTTGCACCTAAATAACCTGTTACAATAGAACCTCCTGTATTAGTATTAGAAGCATCTCCAGAAATTGGAATACCATCTACGATATACAACGGCTCATTAGTTCCAGATATAGAAGTCGTTCCACGTATTTTTACAGAGACACTACCTCCAGGCTGACCAGAGTTATTCGTAACCGAAACCCCCGCGGCACGTCCTTGCAATAATTGATCAACAGATACTTGTGGAGAATCTGCAATATCTTTGGCGCCAACTGTAGAAACAGCTCCCATCAAATCTTTTTTCTTTACACTTCTATATCCAACGTTAACTAGTACCTCACGCAAATCTTCAGCGCTCAATTTCAGAACAACGTTGATTGTTCCTCCGTTTTTAACGTTGATTGTTTGGGCAACATAGCCAATAAATGAAACCGAAATAGTAGAATTTGCGGGTGCTTCAATGGAATATTTTCCATCAAAATCTGTAGAAGCAGTCTTTTTTGAACCTGCAACCACTATGTTTGCTCCTGGTATAGACAGTCCTTTCTCATCAGAAACTGTCCCCGAAACCTTCACCTGAGCCATAATAAAATTACTGCTCAGCAACAAAAATAATATCAAAGGAACGGCTCTGTGGTTAGCCTTCCAATGAATGAAGCTAGTCATTAGTTTTTTCATAATAAATGTTTGGTTAGTTTAAATTTGTTTTATTGCATAATCCAAAAGTAAATTGTCAGGGGTAATTTTTACTTTCAAATTATTTAACAAATCTATAACAGAGAGGATTATCAAATCGATAATATTATATCATTTAATGATAATATTTTTACTTTAAGCGCTTAAAAAAACATATATGAAAATAAAATCATATAAAAATTAAATTATTCGCAAAGACAATACTCAAAAAGAACCTAAACAATGAATAAAAAACAATGAAATCTCAAAAAGCAAACGTTTTCGTTAAAAATAATATTTATCAGTGATAAAAAAGTATCACTATAAAATGCGCTTCAAACCAGAAAATTCTTCGCGATATTGGCTCGGTGTGCAGTTTTTTGTCGCTTTAAAACTACGATTGAAGTTTGCTATGTTATTAAAACCAGATTTAAAAGCAACTTCAGAAACGCTCATATCTTTCTCAACCAGCCAGCGTGCAGCATAACCAATTCGAATATCATTTATGTAATTGACAAAAGTCTTTCCTGTACGTTTTTTAATAAATCGGTTAAAAGAAATAATCGACATACTCGCCACATTTGCAACATCTTCTAAAGTGATTTTTTCAGCAAAATGTTTTTGCACATACTCATAAACCAATTTCATTTTATCATAATCATCAAACGTATCATAATCTACCGTATAAGTAGAAAGTAAGCGCTGATTTCTAGAATTTGCCAAATCATATAATAAAGAAGTGATTTCCAAAAAATAATCCATGCCGTCTAGTTTTGAAAGCCTAACAAGTCTTGGCATCAATTCTTCAGCAGTTTTTTTTGAGAATAAAATTCCGTGAATAGATCTGTTAAACATATCTCGAATCGGATTCATAATACGTCTTGACAATAAAGACTCATGAAACAAATCATTATGAAATTGAATTGTTATTTCGTGTATCTTTTTACTTGTGCATTTATTTAATTCCCAGCCGTGATATAAATTCGGGCCAATCAAAACCAATTCGACATTATCAATTTCTTCAATATTATCTCCTACAACCCTCTTCACTCCTTTTCCATTTTGAATAAAATTGATCTCAAATTCCGGATGATAATGAACTGGAAAATCAAAACTATCTTTTACTCTATCGAAAACCAAAAAGCTGTCGCCCGCAGCAAGCGGAGCAATTTCTCTATAAAAATTTTTTGCAGTACCCATCTTAAAAACTATTTTCAGGAAAACAATACGTTTGTTTTTTGACTGCAATAATATGATATATAATTGATAAAATAATATTAATTACACTATAATCATCCGTTTATCTTTGAAAAAATTAATTATCATTTCTTTAAAAAGAAGATTAATAATAAACATTAATCATTTTTAATTAAAGATCTTTTTATAGTTTTAATAATTTTAACAAGAATATCATAAGGATTTTTCGACATGATAATAATCTTAATTTAAAAACTGTAAACCATTGTTTATTTTGCTTTTAGCTAAACAACAAACTAATAATTTCTCAATGAAAAAACATTTTTTAACGCTTTTGACCGCAACTATAATAAGCAGTTCTTGTATATCTCAAAAAAGTGCAAGTAATAGTAATTTGTCACTTTCAGATAAAAAAGCAACAAGAGAAACAAAATCTTTATATAAAGAACTTAACATTTTAACTCAAAAAGGCTTTTTATTTGGACATCAGGATGATTTGGCTTACGGCGTAAAATGGAAATATGAAGATGACCGAAGTGATGTAAAAGATGTCGCTGGAGATTATCCTGCTGTTTATGGATGGGATATTGCGGGTTTAGAAAATGACAGCCCAAATAATATTGATGGCGTTCCTTTTGCTAAAATGAAACAATATATTATTGATGCAGATGCAAGAGGCGGAATTTCGACTATCAGCTGGCATTTTGATAATCCTGCAACTGGAAAAAATGCTTGGGATAATACCAAAAATTCTTTAAAAACCATTTTACCTGGAGCAGAAAATCATAAAAAATTTACTTCTTGGTTAGATAAAGCTGCTGTTTTCTTTTTGTCTTTAAAGGATAAAAACGGAAAAAATATCCCAATTCTTTTTAGACCATTTCATGAGCTTACTGGCGGATGGTTCTGGTGGGGAAAAGGAAACTGCACTCCAGAGGAATTCAAAACAGCTTGGAAATTCACTTTTGATTACCTTCAGAAAAAAGGTGTCCACAACTTAATTTATGTTTACAATACAGGTGGTTTTGGCAGTGAAGCTGATTTTTTAGCCAACTATCCAGGTGACGATTACGCTGATATTTTAAGTTTTGACAGTTACCAAAATAGTAATGATCCAAATGGCGAAAAATTCATAAAGGAAGTTCAGAATCAGTTTAAAATATTGAACGAAATCAGTCTAAAAAAACATAAATTGATGGCTTTGGCAGAAGCTGGTTATGAAGCAGTTCCAGACTCAAAATGGTGGACAGGGACTTTATTAAAAGCAATTGGAGATTACAAAATTTCTTATGTGCTTTTATGGAGAAATCACGGCTGGCAGGAAAAAGAACAAAAAATGCATTACTACGCACCATTTTCAGGTCAGGTAAGCGAAAAAGATTTTGTTGATTTTTACAATCTTGACCAAACAATCTTTGAGAAAGACATTCAGAAAAAATTAAAATAATTGCCCCAAATAAATTACAACCTTAAAAAATAACCAATGCACGACAAAATTAGTTTAAAAGAAAAAATCGGT
>Ga0160502_100630_pt1 | contig 17039 bp, 21 predicted proteins | sample DIDnMG_14_FD_108237 | JGI IMG/M metagenome (GOLD analysis project Ga0160502, IMG submission 108237) | Enriched soil microbial communities from UW Madison campus, WI, USA - DID2933_E24_Xylan MG | ecosystem: Environmental > Terrestrial > Soil > Unclassified | place: USA: Madison, Wisconsin... | reverse complement strand
TCTTCAATTGCTTACAAACATAATCAGGACTTGAATGAATCGAGTAAACTGGTTATGCATACATACGAAATCAACATCCAGCTCGAACGATTAATGTCGGCTATTAAAGATGCAGAAACGGGCCAGCGAGGGTACATCATCACTCGCAACGCCCGTTTTTTAACGCCTTATATTTATTCTCGCGACAAGGTAAATACATCCTTTATTACCTTAAAAAAATTAACTGCTGACAATGAACCACAGCAGAAAAACCTTCAGAAACTTTTCAAACTCATTACGCAACGTTTTGTTTCTTTTGAAAACTGTTTAAAATACAGCGATCCAAAAACATACGATAAAAGAAAACTCGACAACCATATGTTTGGCGGAAGAATCCTGATGGAAAATATCCGTTTTAAGGTTGACGAAATGAACGATATTGAAAAAGAATACCTCAAAAAAAGACTTAAAATTTACGATGACGAAATCTCGTTAAGTCCACTTTTTTCAATTTCTTTATTCTTAGTTGCATTAAGTTTTATTTTATTGGCTTACCGCCAAATCAGTCGTGATTTTGAACGATTGAAAGTATTCAATAAAAAACTTTTAATCTCAAGCGGTTTAATTTCTGAATCTGAAAATATTGGTAAATTCAGCACTTGGCAATGGGATTTGGATTCTGATAAAATCGATTTTTCAGATAATCAATTTCGTTTGTTAGGCCTTGAGCCAAAATCTTTTGCGCCAAATAGAGCAACACTTTTAAAATACGTTCACCCAGACGACAAAGAATCTGTTGCTAAAGCAATAGACGGAATTGTAGAAAAGAAAAATCTTCCATTTGTTTATTATAAAATTGTGCGTCCAGATTTTGAGGTTCGTTATTTTAAAACCATTGGTAAATTATTAACAGACCAACAAGGAAGTAAAATTTTGCTCGGAATTAATTTTGACATTACAGACGAGCATCTTCTTAATATTGAACTTCAGGAGCGAAATAAAGAACTGGAAAAAAGCAATAAAGAATTGGCTTCTTTCAACCATGTGGCTAGTCACGATTTGCAGGAACCGCTTCGAAAAATCCAGACTTTTATTTCGAGAGTTTCAGATGCCGACAAAGCTGTTATGTCTGAAAGTGCTAAAAATTATATTAGCAAAATCGAAACTTCGGCAAAAAGAATGCGTGTTTTAATTGATGATCTTCTTTTATTTTCGAGAACCAATACCACAAAGAAAGAATTCATTAAAGTTAATCTTAACGAACTTTTGGATAATGCCGAATCAGAATTAGCTGAAATAATTGAAGAAAAGAAAGCTGTTATTAAAACGAATAAGCTTCCGAAGCTTTCTGTTATTCCGTATCAGATTGAACAGCTTTTTATCAATTTAATTGGAAATTCATTAAAATACAGCCAGCCCAATCTTGAACCGGAGATTATAATTTCAAGCGAAAAAGTAATTTCTGCCGATTATCCAAAAATATTAGAACAGTCGATAAAGAAGTTTCATAAAATTACATTTACCGATAACGGAATGGGATTTGATCCTCAGTTTAAAGAAACTATTTTTATTCTGTTTCAGCGTCTTCATTCTAAAACAGATTATCCTGGAACTGGAATTGGATTAGCGATTTGTAAAAAGATTGTCGAGAACCATAAAGGTCATATTACTGCAGACAGCACTTTGGGCAAAGGCTCAGTGTTTACAGTGTTTCTTCCTGATTAAACTTCATTAAAAAACCACATAAAAAACGTTATATAAATCCATTATGGGAATTATATAACGTTTATTTTTTATGCTGTAAAGTAAAATCTTTCATTCGTTGCCATCTTTGTAATGTAATACTTTAGGAAGTAACAATGAAAGCAATCCCCCCATTAAAAGCTTCAATTTTTAAAGTTCTTTTTTCATTCCTTTTAATACTATGCATCGCATCTTGCAGAAAAATTAATCCGATTGAAAATACTTTGAAGAATCAAGCTTTTGCAAAAAATGACAGAGAAGAGACAGAAGTTTTCTTTTTTATTTCAACGGCGAATGTTAGTAAATCTATTATTTCTAAAAGTCAAATTGCACAACAAAAAAGTTCAGATGTTATCGTTAAGGAATTGGCAAAAAGAATAGAAATTCAGCAAAGCCAATTACTAGAAGAAGTAACCAAGATGGCCACATCTAAGCTCATTGTCATTACTGAAATCAACGCCACGCACAAAAGAGATTTATACAATATACTTGACGCAAACAGAAACGAATTTAACAATATCTATCTTGACGCAATGACAGATGCGATTTGTGACCAGATTGAGTTACTTGAGAAAATTTCCAGAGAAACAAACGACAAAGAAACACTGGAACTCGTTCTTAGATATTTACCTGAAGAATACAAGCTTTTAAGGGAAACCGAAAGAGTAAAAAAAACAAAATGAATAAACGCCTATTATCTATCTATTAACTAAATTTTTTACTATGAAATTACAAGCCAATTTTTTATGCGCCTTAACACTTTTTTTATCAGCTTCATTTGGAATGCTGCACGCTCAGGACAATAATGTGAACACCGAGTTTGGTGTAAAGGGGGGATTTAATATGTCGAATTTATATCAAAGTGAAGCCGACGATGAAAATGTTTTATACGGATTTAATGCCGGGGTTTATGCTACTCTTCCTATTTCAGACTTCGTAGCCATTCAGCCAGAGATTTTATTTACGACAAAAGGTTCAGAATTAGAATATAACAACGCTTTTGCATCGGGGAATACAAAGTTCAGACTGAATTATATCGAAGTGCCGCTTTTAGTGAGAGTAAATGTGACCAAAAACTTTAATATTCACGCCGGTGGTTATGCTTCGTACTTAGTAAGTTCTAAAGTAAGCGGGGACGGAACTTTTGATTTTGACGAAGAAATTGATGCAGACGATCTAGCTAGATTTGACGCAGGTCTTTCTGCTGGTGTTGGAGTCGATTTTAACCCAATCAGCATCGGATTACGTTACAATTACGGTTTAACTACTGTTGGGAAAGAAAGAACTGTTGCTGGAACAACTTTTACATTTCCAGATGCAAAAAACAGCAACCTTTCATTATACCTTTCTTACAAGTTAAACTAAACAAGAAATTGATTATTAACAACTAAAATAAAAACCATGTCTAACTTATTATATACAATCGCAGTGATTCTGGTAATTCTCTGGGCTTTAGGGTTCTTTGTTTACAGTTTCGGAAGCATTATCCATATTCTGTTAGTAATTGCCATTATCGCAGTATTGCTTCGACTAATTAAAGGTCGAGAAATTTAAAATTACACTATTATTAAATCAACAAATTATTAAATATTAATCCATAAATTATTCATTATGAAAACTAGTAGCACAATTTTAGGAATTTTAGGAGCCGCAGCGGCGGGAGCATTCATAGGTGTTTTATTTGCACCAGACAAAGGTTCTAACACAAGAAAAAAAATCAAAGATAAATCGAAAGATTACTCAGATAATCTAAAATCTAAACTTGATGGCATTGTAAACACAATCACTTCAAACGGTAAAGAAATTATCGAAGAAGGAAAATCTAAACTTAACCAAGTTAAAGAGGATTACAATACCCTAAAAGACGATGTTAAAACAGTAAAATCAAACTATTAATCCCTGTATTAAATAGTGAAATTTTCAAACCATAAAACCTTATCTCATGGAACCAAATGCAACAACAAACGAGGATTTAAATCTTTACGAAAAAGCTGAAAACTACGCGAAAACAAGTTTAGAATTATTAAAACTGAAAACAGTATGTTCAGTGGCTGATGGTGTTTCATCGTTAGCATCAAAGATTGCAATCGGTATTGTTGTTGCATTTTTCACTTTGTTTCTAAATATAGGGATCAGCTTATGGATTGGAAAAGAACTTGGAGAGTATTACTATGGCTTTTTTATCATGGCGCTTTTCTATTTGATTGTCGTAATCGTTGTGGTAAAATCACATCATAAATTGATAAAAACGCCTATTGGTAATACCATTATTTCAAGTATTCTAAAAGAAACACAAAACTGATTTGATTATTAATACCTATAAAAAGACTAGTTATGGAGGCTATTTACACTATTGATCAATTAAATCAAAAAATTAAGGAAGTAGAAATTCGTCAAGATACCGAATGGTGCGCTATAAAAGACCATATCGAGGACATTAAGGAAAATCTAAAGCCTATTAACCTAATTCGAAATACAGTTGAAGAAATCAACGAAACAGTTGGTTTTAAAAGTCATTTGGCACAATCGGCAATTAGTATCGGAATTGGATATCTGGCAAAAAGATTCATCGTCGGAAAAGGCGACTCAATGTTTAAAGGTGTTTTAGGTTCAATCGTTCAGCTTATTGTAACAAACTTGGTTTCGAAACCTCATCATGATTCTCCTGAAAACGAAAAAGAATCATCACAATACGAACCGTCTAGAGAGTAATTTGTCAAACTTAAATTTAATTATTATGGAAAAATTTAGCGAAATAGTAATAAAAAATGGTGTCTACGTTTACTCGAATCTATATAAATGTTTTGAATACACACGAGTATTTCTAGGTATCTAACTTTCATTATACGTTATTGGGGAAACGGTTAATGAAGATAAGACCTTCGATATATTTTTTTTAAGATACTGAGATTCTAAGATGCTAAGATTCTAAGTTTTCTCTCTTTATCTAAATATTAAAAAAAAGCTGAACTTTTAGTTCAGCTTTTTTTATTATAGTCTTCCAAGTAAAAACTTAGAATCTTAGTAACTCAGAAACTTCAAAACCACATCACTTAATATAGCCCGTGGTTTCAACCACGGGGTTCTTGAAATAGAAAAATAGCAATAACATTACATTGCTTTCCAGCGGTTGAAACTCGCTGGCTATGTTTTTTTTTGAGATGCTAAGGTACTAAGTTGCTAAGGCTCTAAGCTTTTTCCAATCTTTGGTATTTTTTTACATAAAAAAAGCCGAACAAAGTTCGGCTTAAATAATTTATTTTTATGCTCAAAGAGAAAACTTAGAACCTTAGCATCTCAGAGTCTTAGCATCTCAAAAAATATGTTCAAAGAGAAAAAACTTAGAACCTTAGCATCTAAGAATCTTAGCATCTAAGAAGTTTACGTTAGTAAACTTCTGACGCTTCCTTCAATTTCTCCATATTATTAACCAACTGAAGCTCAGAAACAATTTTCTGAATATCACCATTCATGATATTTCCTAGATCGTAAAGCGTTAAACCAATACGGTGATCGGTTACACGTCCTTGCGCGTAGTTATACGTACGGATTTTTGCCGAACGGTCTCCAGAACTTACCTGAGAACTACGTTTTTTAGCATCTTCCTCCTGCTTTTTGGCCAACTCCATTTCGTACAAACGAGAACGTAATACCATCAAAGCTTTATCTTTATTCTTGTGTTGCGATTTCTCGTCCTGACATTGCGCTACCAATCCTGTTGGAATGTGCGTTAAACGTACAGCCGATTTCGTAGTATTTACCGATTGTCCTCCAGGTCCAGACGAACAGAAGAAATCTACACGAACATCGTTCATATCTACCTGAACATCAAACTCCTCAGCTTCTGGCAAAACCATAACCGTTGCAGCCGATGTATGCACACGTCCTTGAGTTTCTGTCTGCGGAACACGCTGTACACGGTGAACACCCGCTTCAAACTTCAAAGTTCCATATACATCTTCTCCAGTAACTTCAAAAATAACCTCTTTAAAACCTCCAGAAGTACCCTCGTTCATATCTACAACAGATGATCTCCATCCCATAGATTCGCAATATTTTGTGTACATTCTAAACAAGTCACCAGCAAAAATACTCGCTTCGTCCCCACCCGTTCCGGCGCGGATCTCCACCATAACGTTTTTCGCATCTTCAGGATCTTTTGGAATAAGCATAAATTTGATTTCCTCCTCCAATTCTGGCAGACGTTCTTTTGCTTCATCCAATTGCATTTTGGCCATTTCCACCATTTCAGCATCACTTCCGTCAGCAATAATTTCGTTTGCTTCTTCGATGTTTGCTAAAATTATGATGTACTCTTCTCTCTTTTCAACAAGCGCTTTTATCCCTTTATATTCTTGGTTAAGCTGCTTATAACGTTTTTGATCAGAAATAACATCCGGCTGAATAATCAAATCCGAAATCTCATCGAAACGCTGCTTTACATATTGAAGTCTATCTAACATTTTCTAATTCCTTTTATTGGACGGCAAAATTACAAAATTTTTATCGAAAATTCTAGTGTTCCTTTTTTAGGGAATTTAAGTTGAATATTTAGTGGAATTGTAATGATTTTTAGGAGCTATTTCCTGCTATCCGCTATATCTTTTTAGGCAGAACATTTACGGTTTAATAAGCTCTTTTTCGTTTGCCTAAAAAGGATGCCGCTTCTATCAGGGCTAGGGCTTTGGTTTTCATAAAATTGTTTACGGTTTTCCGTAATGTATTTAGATTTTATGTTCTTAGTTTTGAAAACTAACTAACAACCACAACTAAAAAAATGAAAAAACTGTTTAGCATATTCTTGTTACTCTTTGTAATAATGCAAAATTATTCTCAGGGAAATGGTTCTGAAACACGTAAGTTTATTGAAAATACAGAAATCACCCAAGTAAATAAAGATTGGAATACAAAAGCAGAATTTAAGTCCGGACTTGATGAAATAGTTTCTTTCTTTCCAATTGAAGTAATTGATTTAAAATCCAACAGAAAAATAAAATCATTACAAGTGGATATGACTCTAAAATACCACGGAAATAATGATTTCAAATCTTCATGGATTGATTTAAATGAAGTCGACGAATTTATATTGTTTATTGAACAATATGTTATTCCAAATCTGAAAGATAAAACCGAAAAAAACCAATCAACAACATACATTTTTAATTCAAAAGAAATAATGTTTAGTTTTAAAATTCAAAATGCTTTAAGAAGAATATCAATATATCTTAAAGATAATGGTATTACAGATTATGAAAATTATTTATGGACAGAAACACAAGTAGGGAAAATTCCTGAATTGCTTACAATGTTGAAGGAGATTAAATAATTTAAAAAAAGATTTATGAAATATTTTCTATTCATAATTTTAATTGGAATCAATTTAAATGCACAAGATTGCCCGACGAGAATTGGCGACTTTGAAATAAATTCTACAAAAACATCTGATCTAGAATCGATATTACCTTCATATTCGTCATATATGACAATAATAGAAGACTTAAATGAATATCAAAATAAAGTAGTTAATTATGAAGATCTTAATGAAAAATACTCAGGAGGAACACTTCCTTATAGATTAAAACCAGACTATAATAATGTAAAAAGTTGGTATAATTTAGAAGTTGCCTCAGTAAATGATTCTACAGAAGTAATATTTATCCCTAGTTATGAAACTGATAATATTGTTATTAAAAATGTTTTACTAAAATTCTATAACGATAAATTATATTTTATAAGGGCAAGCTTAAATAAAAATTATACTGATATTATTCTTGAAAAATATAAAGGAAAGGGATTTAAGTCAGAAGAAAAGAAAACTCCAAATAATTGTAAAGATCCAAAATTAAAAAAATATCATAATTCATTATCTCAGTATTTTTTTGCTTCTGAGGAAAATAAAATCCGAGCAATGTTAACTTTTGATTTTAAAATCAATAAATATTGTGAAACTGTAATTAATGATAGAATAGAAATATTCGATTTCGACATTTACATAAGAGAAAATAAAAAAATTAAGTTCAATATGGAAAACATGCAAATGATGGAAGATGATAGAAAAAAACTTGAAAAGGAAGAAAAACTTAAAAGATTTTAAAATGTCTCTTTTAGACCCTAGTTAGTGCGAGCGTCCCGCTCGTGAACGCAATCCAAGTAAAACCATAAAAAATCACGAGGGAGATGCTCGTGCCAATAGGAGAACTCTAAGTAACTTAAAATAATCAAGAATTTTAATCTCGCACTTGACAAAGAAAAAATTTACATATATCATACAGCAGTTAGTTTAATAATATAAAAAAATATGGCCCAGATTATTATAGACAATAAAATTACAACATTAAAAGAAGTTCTAAAAACTTGGATTGAAAAGTCTGATGAAGTCTTAATATGTTCGCCATTCATTACATATAATGAAATATTATTTGACCTAATTGAACATAAATTTAAAATGACTCTTATTTGTAGATTATCATATCCTGCAAGCCCAAATCTGTTTACAAAACTTAACAAGCTATTAAATAAAAATCAGTCAATTTATGTTTATGAAAACAGTTCATTACATTCAAAAATTTATTATTTTAAAGAAAATGGAAAAGGATTAATTGCTATAATTGGTTCTTCTAATTTTACTCATAGTGGAATCTATAGTAACAAAGAATATAATATTACAACTACAAAAGAACTTAACAGAATAGATGAATATTTTAATGATTTAAAAAAAGATTCCTTTGGAAAGCTTAGTAAAGAAGTAATTGAATATTATAAAACTTTCTATAAAAAACCCGAAAAAGAAGAAAGGTATAAAGAGGCTAAAATTTCAAATAAATTAGTCGAAGATTATTCTAAAACACTTGATAAATTTTATTTGATTAAGGGCATTTTGGAACGTGAGAATAATACAAAACTTCCATTCACATATGTATTAGATTCATTTTGCCACTTTTTTAAAATAGAAATGATAAATGATTATTCTATTCATGAACCCAAACTTTTTGATAAGGAATTAGTAAAGAAATACTTTAAAATATTTTTAGATGAGTACTTAAATAAAGATTTTAATGAGAGAAAGGCAAGATATAAACTATCAAAAGAAATTTCTGAAAATTTAATTACTATTCCCAGTTATAAAATCAGGCGTTTTTTCCTTGGAATACATAGTATTGCATCAGGTCCAGGGTCAGGGATACGCAAAGAAAATATAAGAAATATCGAAATTTCAACTTTGAAAGAACTACTGAAATTTCTTTTAGAATCAAATTTAAGTATGCCGCAAAAATATTCAATAGCTTTAACAAGTGTTGAAAAAAAAGGTCTTAGAATTCCGTACATTGGAGAGTCTAGTGTCGGAGAAATTCCAGGATGGCTTATTCCAGAAGAATATCCAATAAAAAATGGAAAACTACATTATATTTTCGATTTTTTTAAATTATAGAAGAATATTAGCACCCAATAACGCGGATTTGCAATCCGTGCCCCCTAGCAATAAGACACAATAAAAATCATCAAAAGTAAAAGCTACAAAAAATCATGTAACTTTTTTATTTACAAAGAGGACAAACCAATTTTAAATGTATAGATTGCAAATCTGTAAAAATTAGATCAAAACAATTTTAACAAAGAACAAATGAGCGAAGAAACTATCGATAAATTACTTGAGCTAAACATTATCAAAACCCTTTCGGACGAAAATAGGAAAATTCGATTTAACGATATTTCACAAAAAATTGAGATACTATACAACATCGTTCATGATTATTGTAATATTAACAATCCAGAATATGATACTGACGATGAAATTATTAATTGGACTTTTGTTGACGTAAAAAGTGACTTAATCAGTGCTCAAGCAAATCTACTTATAGGTCATTATAAAGCATCTGCATCTTTATTGCGTAATGCTCAAGAACTTGCATTTACTTCATTATTTTTTCAATTAAAACAGAATGAAGTTCAGAATAGAGGTATTCATTACAATTCATATTTTTCAGATTGGGATTCTGGCCTTAGAGATTCTTACAATTGGGGCACAACAAAACCTGTGATCACTAATAATAAACACATGAAAAAGTTGCAAAGCATAATGCATCTTGATTTAGTTGGAGACTCTTATGAATTATATAAAGAGTTGTGTTCATATACTCATAATAGGGCTTTCGATAAAAATCTACAACCAGTTATTAATATAAATCTATACACAGAAAATTTCATGGGTTTTGAAGAAGATTTATTTGATAGATTTAGCTTATTATTTGATAAAACAATTTCTTCTATTGTAAGTGTATGGTTGATCTGTTTTCCAGAAATATTCAATGTCGAAACATTGTGGTGTGAAACAGTAACAAAATCAACAAAAATAGATCTTGTTATTAATCATCCAAGAAAAGATGATATCCTAAAATATCTAAATGAGAACTCTAAATAAATTAAATCCAGACTCGCTCCCCTAAGAGTTCTCAATAAAACGCTACGCAAATGTCTCTGACTTTGCGTTTTTTTTATTTTGTTCAAAACTAAAAACTAATCCAAATCCCCCTCCAAAGAAATCTTATAAACCTCATCCAACAACTCCATTTCATCCTCAGGCAATAACTGCAAGGCAATTTCAAGCAAAGTCATTACATTGACATTATTGTCTTTTGTAAAACTCGACAAACCGTTTGCATCAGGATTAAGCAAAATAATACTTGCTTTTAGCAAATCTGAAACCATTAGATTTAATTCGTTATAAGAAGAAACTTTTAGCGGTATTGTATACGAGTTGGTTTCTTTTGGCACTGGTTTTAGTTTGGTGAAATACCTTCCTTTATTTGTTAATTCTAACAATTCTTCGGCTCTTTTTTTATTTTGCATCTCCATTTTTACATAAGATTTAATTTACAATTTTAAACAAATATATAAAAAATCAGTAACATACAACCCCTTATTTGCATTCACTTAAAAACAATCGATTACTTGTAATTTCATTTCTATGAAAAGAGAAAGAAAAAGTGAAATTCCAGAAGTTGTAAAAGATCTAGGAATCAAGATTAAAGATATAATTGAAGAAAAAAAATTCAAGCGACGAGAAGTTGCTCATGATGCAGAAATGGATGTTGAAAGTCTAAGAAAATATATAAAAGGCTCGCAAGAAATGAAAGTAAGCACTTTGTTTAAAATTGCGCAAGCTTTAAAAATTCATCCAAGTGAATTAATTAAGGATTTGTAATTAGCAATAGGAAATTTATGAAAAATCTAATCACATTACATGAAGCAATCATTTTAGTTCTGATAAAGAAAGCCAATCGAACTTCTTCTTTTGATGAAATTGCTAAGGAAATTGAAAAGAGGAATTTATTTCCAGAAAGAAAAGGAAATATTACTCTAAGCGAGCAAATTCAACTAAGAACATCAATATCTTCAAGTAAATACAAACATTTATTTAAAAAAGTTTCAGAAAATGAAATTAGATTTATTTGATCATCTCTAAAGATCCCTGTTAGCGCGGATTTGTAATCCGTGCCCGCAACAGCAAGACACAATACAAAAAATTTAAAAAGCCAATCTTTGTGGGCACGGATTACAAATCCGCGCTATCAGGACTTACACGAAATATCTTATATTTGTTTTTAATCTTGTAAGCCATGCTTAGAAATTTTAATTAAATAGTTTTCAATTGAAAAAAATAATTATTGTTCTGTTTATCATAATATTTTCATCCTGCAAAGAAAATAATGAAAATGAAAAATTAATGTATAGCCAACTTATACACTATCGCGATGAATTAAAGATGAATTCATTAGCCATAGACCAAGCAATTAAGATCCAATTAGAAAATGAGAAAACACTCAAAACTATCCTTAAAGACAGAACAAGAATTTTACTCGAATATGAAAAATCATTTGAGAAAGTAAAATTCAAAGAAAGAGATAAGATAGTTAAACTTCGTGATTCGTTTAATCTTGAACATAAATTAAACCTCCATTTTGATACTTCAAATTATGATAACAATATCTCCGATACTGTTTTTAACAGATTAATGGAAATTGATTTTTATCGTTTAAAAATTAGCTTTCAAAGTAGATATTTAGTAGGTCATAGATGTATGTGAATTTCTTTGCTACATAGTAAAATTCAACTTCGACTATAAACGATTTACGCTTGTTCAAAATTTAGAAAGTTTGACGCGAGCGCGAGTGTATCGCTCGTGCACACAATCTTCATAATTGAATACACTCATGAATAATGTACTAATGAAAATAGAAATTAACAAAAAGTATCAGTCAAGTTTAATCGCAAATACTGATCTTCATGCAGGTGGTTTGTTTTTTTGTATAATCTACCAAAATCAACTAGAGTTCTTTAAGAACGGTAAAGTTGAGCTAACAAAAAAGGTCGTTGATGCCTTTCGTCCTGTGGATGAGCATGACATTAAACATTTACAAAATTATAAGATTATCGGAAACTACTCATTTAATGATAGAGAATATTTGGTTTGTAAGTTTGAAGATTTGTTTTGGACATTTACCGGATTATCTACCGAAAAAGATAGTTCAATTATTCCCTTTAACATTTATGATAGTCGCTTACTAAATAGATGGGGAGAAGTTTATAAACTTGAAGAAATTATTTAGTATCGACAAAGATTGACAAAGTATCCTTTGCGGAATTTCTAGTGTGATTTCTCGTTCCTCGAAATGACAAATACTGTGTGGTTACAATGTGGAAAACCTTTGCGGAGCTACTTACGGAGATTTCTCGTTCCTCGAAATGACAAAACTATGTGGTTACAATATAGAAAATCTTTGCGGAGCTACTTGCGGAGATTTCTCTCCCGAAGCCTCGGGATCGAAATGACAAACTGTATGGAAAAACTAACGGAGAAACAAACTACAAAAAGCAATCCTCATTAAATCAGTGTTAGTAAGAATTTTATATATTTGGTTATATCAAAAAAATCGATAGCGGATTTGCATTGGTAATCGCCTTGACGAACGATTCTAAAAAACAGGCTTTAGCAAGCTGAAATAATTTAGAAAAACTAAAACAAAACTAAACCATGGAAAACTTCGATTGGACTTCTTTCACCAAAAAAATAGCCGTTAAAGCACAACTCAGCGACATTTACAATGCTTGGACAATTGCGAACGAACTGGAAAAATGGTTTTTAGAAAAAGTATCTTTTTTTGATACAAATCTGGAACCAATCAGCAAAGATCAAAACGTTTCGGGAGGCAATACTTATGAATGGCTTTGGTATTTGTATGATGACGCTATGAAAGGAAAAATCACTTCTGCCAACGGAAAAAACCAATTGCAGTTTACGTTTGAAGGTTCATGTTTGGTTGATATTAAATTGAGTGAAGAAAATGGCTATACAATTGTTGAACTTCATCAACATAATATTCCAACAGATGATAATTCGAAAAAATACATCAGACTGGGCTGTTCCAACGGTTGGCATTTTTATTTGACCAATCTGAAATCGGTTTACGAAGGCGGATTGGATTTGCGCAATAAAGATGAGAATTTGAATCCGATGATTAATAATTAAAATGGGATATAATTTTTACAATGCAGAAACAGAGATTTTATATCTCAATAATTCTAGTGAATACGATACTTTGTCGGTTTTTAAATTCTGCGCAAATAATCTTTACAGAATAAACGAAAGGATTAAAAAAGGAGAAACGATCAAAATCATTGAAAACATTGACAAAGAATATACTAAAACGTATCTAATTGAAAATACCGCAGATTTTAAAAAATGGGTCGAAAAAATATACAACGGAGGTTTTGAAGATTATCTCGAAACTGGAATGAAATAGTTTATTTTTCCAAAATCACGCCACAACACATTCCATATTTTTTTCTTCCATAATCTGCATATCGATTATTTTTTGAGCAACAGTTCCTCTTTCGAATAAACGAATGAATTTGAAAACAGCGCTGACAAAATATCCTGGGTTCGATACCAATCGGGCGATTTCTGTTATTCTTTTATCTCTTAATTGCGTACAGGCTTCTCTTTCGTTTTCTGGAACTGCTACAAATTCGTTGGCAAATTTCCATGCGCCGTTTCTTGCGGTTTCCATACTGAAATCGATGAAGAAGTTGTCTATTTTGCCTGTGAATTTTAGAATCCACGTAAGTGTTGGCCAGATTTTAATTAAGCACTTTTCGACACCGCCAACGAGATTGCTCAAAATGAAGTTTATTTTATCAAAATCGGCTTTTAAATCCTCGATATCTTCGACTGTACTGACTTCTGCCGAGGCAATTCCTAAATCGAGGTTAATATGTGCATTGATTCCGAGCAGTAAATGCTGTAAAACTATTGGCCAGAACTTTTCGGATTGTTCAAAGGCAAATGCCCAACATTCAGACGGTTTTTCTTTGGCTTTGTATTGATAATAAGCTTTCAAGTATCTATTGGCAAAAATAACATCCAATTTTTCCATTCGCTCGCCGTTTTGAAAAGAACCAGCATGAATGCCTTCTTTTACTCTTAGCGTAACTTCGCGATATAGAATCGCAAATAAACCCAAATTGCTCTGGTCTATTTTTGATTTTTCTATTATTTCATCCAATAATAAAATTACTTCGTCTATAGTTCCTGCTTGTTTCATACTCATTTATAATTGGTTATGATTAAATTGAGAGGAACTAATTTAATTATTTTAAGCTTTCAATGAACGTCATTTTGAGGTGATTATCTTGTTATTTCTTTTTGCAATTTCAGCAAAAAAATCCCGCAAGAAAACTTCTTACGGGATTTTTTTTAAAACCTGATTTAATTAGCGCTGACGCTAACAAAATACTATTTCGGTGCGAATCGATTATGATCGTATAGTTTTCTCTCTGTGATATAATGTAAAATAAGATTTTTTGTCTGATCGGCTGTCAAGTCCTGATTATAGTTTTTTGCAACTACAACTCCAAGTCGATTGATTTCGTCATTTGATAGGTTCTCAAAATAAGAAAGTATTGTTTCTTTATTTTCCTGTTCGTTAATATCGAAATTTGGAATTGGCTCTGGCTGTACAGGAACTTCTTTCGTTTTACTTGAAATGTTTATTTTCTCAACTTTTTCAGGTTTATTTTGCGAGAAATTTTTAGCAATTTTAGGCTCAGGCTCCGATGGCAAATCAGCAGGATTCATTTTAGAAACTTCTTTTAAGATATATCCTAAAACCGCAACCAAAACTACTTTTGGTAACAACCCTATAATATCGCTTTTAATCACTGATGCCATTTGAAGTCCAGAAAATACTCCAAGCGCTATAAACGAAAAGCCTAAGATTTTAAAGTAATCTGGCAAAACAACATCAATTTTTCTGATGCGGTTCCCTAAAACAATATTAATCACTACTATTGCGACATTTGCAAGAATTAACAGTATGGCGCTAGAAAATGAACTTGAACCAAAAGAAGCTAATGCATTAACATCTCCAGCAGAAAAATAAACGGCTAGAGACTTAAAAAACATTACGCCTACTGAATAAACTGCAATTGCTAATAAAATTAAAGAGGCAATTATTAAAGAATCGGCTTTTTTGTATTGAAGTGTTTTACTCAAAAAGATTTTAAACACAAACAGAATTCCTATCCAGATTAAATTGCTGAAAACAGAAAATCCGTTGGCCGTTAAGCCATGAAACCAAGTTTGGTCTACATATAAAAAGTCTTTGTAAACTGAAAAGAGCAGCATTAAACCTGCATAAATGAATGCGGCTAATGCGGCGATATTATAATATTTAGGTAAAGTTGTTTTTGGGGTAGAGTTACTCATAAAGTGGCTGATTTGTTAATTGATGATTGGATAGTTATACACCCAAAAATATAAAAATATAATTACAAACCAACTGGACTTTTTCTATATTTTAAAACTGTTTCAATAAAAAACATCCTGCAAGAAAATAACTTACAGGATGCATTTTTACTAACTTAAGGCTTAAGAAATATTAAGCGACTTCTACTACTTTTAAAATTTCTAGTTTTAAATTCCCTTTTTTGGCAGGCCATTCAATAATATCTCCCTCCTTGTAACCAACCATTGCAATTCCTTCATCAGAAAGTACAGAGATTTTGTTTTTACTAACTTTTGCTTTTTCTGGCCCCACTAAAAGGATTGTTTTTTCCTCATTATTAATGTGATCTTTGTATGTAACTTTTCGGTTTATCGAAACAATATCTTCAGGAAGATCTTTTCTCAATACTTGAGTAGCATGTTTTAGCTGGCTCAATAAAAGTTCTTCTTCTTGTATGGTTACTTTTTTTCTTCTTACGTGATCTTTAATTAAATCGTATGTTCCTGTTGTTAAAATTATATTTTGTGACATTACTTTCTTGTTTGCTTCATCTTTTCGTGAACATGACACAACTCTTCAGAGAACAGCACGCAAAAACGGCTATTCAATGATATCATATCCTGAATAAAAATGAGATTAAATAAATAAAAACTGTATATAGAATATCCCTGTCTAGAGTTGTGACAGGGCCAAAGTAATAAACTCTTTGGAGCTTTTTAAGAAAGTATCGTCATGCAAATACAATAACGTGCACATTAAGCACATTAGACAGCTGTTTATTAAATAAAAATTTGCAGTGACCATTATTGTATCGATTCTAATCTTTTGGCAAGATAAGCCTTTTTCTTTAAATAAAGAAAAAACTTGCAAAAATAGCAGAAAAGGAAGCTTTCGCTTCCTTTCTATTGTAAAACTATTTTATTTTTTGTTCTAGTAATAATAATCTCTTCTCAATTTCTAAAATCTTAGCATCTTTAGCACCAAGTAGTTTTTGCTGATCTTCTATAAGCTTTTGCTGTTCTTGTACTGCTTTTACCAAAGGCACAACAAACTCTGAGTAACGTAAACTATAAAAATCACTATCATTTTGTGGTTTTACAATACCGCTAAATTGATAACCAATACTATTAGCAGCCGTTTCTACTTCCTGCGCAATAAATCCTGATTGCAAGTCGGTAGTTCCTGTTTTCATTTTATAAGTTACTGGTCGCAGTTTATTAATAAAGTTTAAACCGAAAGTACTTGTTTCAATATCCTTTTTTAAACGAACATCTGACCCAATCGACCAGTTTACTGCACCGCCAATACTAATGATATCCGAATTTCCGATTTGCACAGTGTTTGAACCTCTACCAATTGCATCATTACCTATTACTACTTGGTTCGTTTGATTATCTGCTAATGGTCTTGTATTGGCTCCTATTAAAATTGAGTTATTCATTGCTGTTACTGTAGTTGACAAAGATGAGCCAGAACCATAATAAAATCCACTATCATATCCCATCACTGTATTAGAGTTACCATTTATCAAAT
>Ga0160502_100626_pt1 | contig 17445 bp, 6 predicted proteins | sample DIDnMG_14_FD_108237 | JGI IMG/M metagenome (GOLD analysis project Ga0160502, IMG submission 108237) | Enriched soil microbial communities from UW Madison campus, WI, USA - DID2933_E24_Xylan MG | ecosystem: Environmental > Terrestrial > Soil > Unclassified | place: USA: Madison, Wisconsin... | reverse complement strand
TTCGTTCCAGGCAAGGCGCATTTTCGCAGGCGTACCGGGGGTACGTCAAGAAAAAGCAACGCAGCATGGGGCGAAAAGGCGGGGAGAGATGCCCTTGAACGGGTTTTCAGACACGACCTAGAATAGACTAGAGTTGAATTCATATGGTTAGTCCCTAATAATGGGATAGACAACTGAGAGCATTTTCGGACAGGAAGCGGCTGTGTCAGCCTTATATACTGAACGTAGAAAGGAGAGGAGGTCTATTATGGAGTCGCTCCGATTATTGCAGCAGGTGATTCATTATGTGGAGGAGCATCTGCTCACGGCGATGGAGATCGATGAGATTGCACAGGCAGCGATGACATCGAAGTATCATTTTCAGCGGATGTTCCATGCATTGACGGGCTTTACTGTATCGGAATATGTGCGCAATCGGAGGCTTACACTTGCAGCGGAAGAGTTGGTCGGAACAGATCACAAGATCATCGATATTGCGCTAAAGTACGGATACGAGAGTCCGGAGGGGTTCGCCAAGGCATTTCAGCGGATGCATGGGGTCACGCCGCTTGCAGCGAGAAAAACGAATGCTAAGCTTAAAGCCTTCCCTCGCCTCTCCTTTCGAATTCAGATTAAAGGGGATACCGAGATGAACTATCGTATCGTACAGGAACAAGCAGTAACCGTTATCGGCAGGGACGTTATCATTCGCCAAGATCCGTTCACGGAGATTCCGGCCTTCGTGGAGGAGATCTGGAAGAGCGGGACGCATGACCACATTAACCAGACAGTAGGCAGACAGACGGGCGCACTGCTGTATGGCTACCATTTTGACTTTAACGAGGATGGTACTAGACGCTATCTTATGGGAACCGAACTGCCTGAGGGGACGATTGCCCCTGAGGGACTGACGATCCTCCATGTCCAGGAGCAGAGCTATGCCGTATTCGATAGCCGCGAGACCATTCCAGATGGAGTGGAGATGGGATTGGAAATCCGCAACGTCTGGCATCGCATCTATTCGGAATGGTTCCCGTCGTCGAGTCTGGAGCAAGTGGAGGGCCCGTGCATAGAGAAATATTACTGGACGAATGAGGAACAGTCGGAATATGTTTGCGAAGTATGGATTCCGATTAGAAGAAAAGCTTAATACCAAGTGAGGACGCCTTCCGTGGCGTCCTCATCTCATGAAGAGACAGCCCCAAAGTTTCGCATAACCATGGAACCCCTGGATAACCGTGCTCCGTTCGCTCACACATAGCACGCCATCTCGCTAAATCATGCTGCTCCTCAGCATCATTTTCTATTTCTCACCACATAAGGGTAGAGCGGGTCACGCAATTGAAATTCATACGTCACCCCATCCACAAGTCCGACTACCTTATTGCTGTCATACAGCTCTAACAGGAATGATGCCATTTCCTTCGCGGTGTGATACTTGGGCACCGTGCCTTCATACTTGAACTCGTCCATATTCAACGAGCGCTTGGCGAATTCCGTCTCCGTAGCAGCGGGGGCCAACACCTTAGCCTGCATGGCAGCCCCCTTCTCCTTCAGCTCTTGCGCGAGCCCTTCTGTAAAAGCACTGACATAGAACTTGCTCGCACAGTAGGTGACCGCATCTGCCACGATGGTGTATCCGCCCCCTGAAGAAACATTGATGATCTGAGTTCCTTCGGTCTGCGCATAATCTCGCACATACAGAGTGGACAGCACGGTAAGCGCCTGAATATTCAGTTGGAGCATAGCTTCGATCTTAGGCAGATGTTGCTCCTCTACCGCAGCGAAATTTCCAAACCCGGCATTGTTAATCCACGTCTCGATTGAATAAGGTCGCAGACTCTCATACCACTCGCGTACATTCGCCGGAATCGACAAGTCCACCGTAGAAATAACAACATCCAGAGCGGGATTCATCGCGTTAACGCGAGCCCGCAGCTTCTCCAGCTCCTCCGTTCTGCGGGCTGCCAGAATGAGATGTTTGCCGCGGGCGGCAAAAGCTAGCGCTGCTTCATACCCTATCCCTGAGCTGGCGCCAGTGATCACAGTGTATTTCATAGAAACTCCTCCTCATCTTCTCATCCCATCGATTGTGGACGGATATGGAGATGATTATACTGATTAGAGTAAACTCTAAGTCAATAAAAATTCAGCAGGGAGGCTGTTCATGTTCACAATTGGGGAGGTAGCCGAAAGGGTAGGAATAAGCACGCACACCTTGCGCTATTACGAAAAGGAGAGCATTATTACGCCCGATCGGGCTGCCAGTGGAGACCGACGCTATACCGAGGCACATCTGAAATGGCTGCGGTTTGTTATCAGGCTGAAGGAAACACAGATGCCGATAGAAAAAATAAAGCAGTATGCTTCATTGGTCGCCCAAGGGGAGCATACTGCCGAGGAGAGGTTAACGCTGCTGGAGGAGCATCGACGCTCCATTACGAGACAGCTTGAGACGCTGCAAGCTGCAGATAAGATGCTGGAACATAAAATTGCCGCTTACCAGGATGCGATAAGGAACCGGGCCTAGCCGTCGCGGCAGGCTTAGAGACCATGTCGGGCAAGGCAAAGTGGCGAGCCATCAGCCCAGCTCGGCTCCTGATAGCGGGATATCTATGGCTATCAAGCAGCCACGTTCACCGTTCGCTCCGATTGCGAAGGTGCCGCCAAGCTTCTCTGCCCGCTCCTTCATCGCAGTCAGGCCGAAGCCCAGCGGGCCGTCTGCGTAGCTCTGCCCATCGTTCGCCAGACGGAAGCGGAGGTATGGAGTATCCAGGCTCAGTTGAAAGGAGAACCTCGCACATCCGCCATGGCGGATACCGTTCGTCAATCCTTCCTGCAGCGCACGGTACAGTGTGGCGCTAAGTGCCCCATCGAGTGCAGGCAGCGGCGCAATCATATAATCGACAGTCACCCCAGTCTGCTCCTCCGTCTGGCGGATCAGTCTGTGCATCGCAGGGAGGAGCGCCTCTTGCTCCTCAACTGTCTTCAACATCCGTACCGTGCGGCGTACCTGATCGAGTCCCTCGCGTACCGAATCATGGGCGGCATCCATCTTGCGAATCGCGCGATCAGGGTCGCTCTCCAGCAACAGCTTGGAAGCCTCAATCTGAATCATAGCGGCGGTCAACGTATGGCCTACCTGATCATGCATGTCATGCGCGATCAGATTGCGCTCCTCCAGCACCGCTACCTCCGCGAGCGCCTGAGCCGTCTCATGCATCGAAGCGATCAGGTCGCGGTTCGTCTGCTCCAGCTCTGCTGTCCGCTCTTGAACGAGTCGTTCCAGCGAGCTGGTCAGACGCGACAACTGCAGATGCACGCGCATCCGGGCGAGCATATCCTCGAACACGACCGGCTTGGTTAAATAATCGTTCGCTCCGGCAGCGAAGCCAGCGGAGATGTCAGCAGGAGTGCTCTTGGCTGTCAGCAGCAGGATCGGCAGGGCAGTAGGGGCATGAGCCATACGCAGCCGTCGGCACAGCTCATAACCGTTCATGATCGGCATCATCACGTCAGCGATGACCAGATCAGGCTTGCCGTGAGCCGCGATCCACGACAGTGCCTCCTGCCCATCGCCAGCCGGAACCCCTCGCATCCCGTGCAGAGACAGTAGATTGGTCAATACCTGACGGTTGATCGAATCGTCGTCAACGATCAGTACGACGCTCCCTGTCAACTTGCTCCCCGACTGTGACGGAGCTGATGCATGCGGCGAACCCTTATGTGGCGATGGCAGCGATGCTGGCGCCCATGCCAGGCTCGCATCAGCACCTACGGTCTCCGCCGCGTCATTGACTATGGCGGAAGCGGCTGATGCTCCCATCCATCCCGGATCGGCAACCAGGGGATTGGCTCCAGTGATGCTCTCCGGCGCGTAGTCTGTCTCTATGGCAGATAGGATCGCATCCGTGCCGATTCCTGCTTTCGCGCCTGCACCCTTATCCTCGCGGGCGCCTGCTGCGAGCGGCAGCGTGAACGTGAATACGCTGCCGCTCCCCGGCTCGGATACGCAGTTCAATGTGCCGCCATGCAGCTCGATCAGCTTGCGCGCGATCGGCAGTCCAAGCCCTGCACCGTGCAGGCTGTCTACGCCCTGCTCGAACGGCTCGAACAGGCGGGACAGCTCCTGAGGGGCAATGCCGACGCCGGTATCGGAGACCGACACACGCAGCATCATCCCAGCCGCCTCCGCAGTGATACGAATGTCGCCGGCATCGGTATATTTGATTGCATTGCCGACCAGGTTGAAGAGCACCTGCTGGACACGATTCTCATCGGCGTCGGCCAGCGGGATGCCATCCGGGATGTCGACGATGATGCGCAGTCCCTTCTCACTGGCGAGCGGAGCCACGATCGCCGCGACCACAGCGGCCAGAGGAGCCAGCGGCAGCGGCTCGCGGACAAGCCGCAGGTCGCCGTGCTTCATTTTGGAGATATCAAGTATATCATTGACCATGTGTGCCAGGCGCTTGCCGCTGACCGCGATCATCTGTAGTTGACCGGCGATCTGCTCGTTGACCGGCCCGGCTGCGCCGCGTGCCAGCGTGTCGGCGATGCCGATAATGCCATTAAGCGGTGTGCGCAGCTCATGGGAGGTGTTGGCCAGAAAATCATCCTTCAGCCGATCCAGCTCGGTCAGACGGAGACTCTTGCGCTCCAGCTCGGCAGCGTGCTCCTCGACCTGGGCGTAGACTCTCCTCACCCGTTCACGCAGCACCATCCACATGCAGAAGATTAGCACGAAGAAGGCATGCATAAACCGGCTTTGGCCGAAGATAAGCTGATCCAGCCATAGCCACCATATGCCTGCCGCGGAGAGGCAATAGACAGCGAGCATCGGGCCTAGCATCGAGAAGCCTGCCAAGTACCAGAGCGACTCGGGCGTTCGCTGCCGTCGATAATGAGCGATGGAGTGCGCGAGCACAATTCCGATAATCGGCAGCATGAGCGCATTGAACATCATATGGATCGACGGATAGATCGGCGGATAGTAACGTGCAGCCAGTACGAAGGCGACAAACACCAGAGGCATGGCCTGCCACATCCGTCGGATGACCTTCCAGCGGCCAGGGCCGAATATGGACTCGTAGAACAGCAGGAAGCACATGACACCGAGCGGCACCAGCGCATTGACATAATAAACATAAAGGTACGTATCCGTAAATAATTGCAGGAATGGATAGGCCCGTCCCACGCAGAGCGACGAGATATAGATGGCGAACAGGGCAAAATACAGGTAGCTGCGCTCCCGGCGCGAGAAGAAAAAGACGAGTGCCCCGATGCCGATCAACGCCGTAATGAAGCCCAATACCAGGAGATAGGTGTAATTCCCAAGCAAGGCGGCAAACTGCTCGCCGAAGCTGCGGATGTACACCCAGCCCGCATGGACGTATTCGTCGTCCTTATACACGCGGATATACAAGGTACGCTCTGACATCTCCAGCGGGAGCGGGGCGCGCCCGAGATTAGTGTGAGGCACGATATGGCGCTCGTAGGGCTGCTTCATGTTTCGCTCCAACAGCAGAGCGCCATCCAGATACACTTCATAATGCAGCAGACCTTGCACAAATAGGGTCGGGTCACGCCATTGATTATCGGGAAGGTCGAACGCATACCAGAAGTAGCCGCTCACCTTGCGTCCTGTGTAGGGCTCCATCATCTCTGCGGCACTGCGCCACGGCGCCGACGCCAGTTGGTCGATCGTCAGATCGCCCTCATAGGCGCGCAGGTTCTCTTGTGCAGTAACCATCAGCATATGCTCGGAGGATGGCGCGACGCGCTGAGCGAGGATGGCAATCGGCACGAGCGGCACGATCGTGATCGCCAGCACAATGAGCATAACGATGTAAGGCTTGCTCTTGGACATCATGTCATTCTCCATTTCTGCAACAGGAAGTCTGGTTCATACGATGGCTACAGTGCTCAGGCAGCAGCGCTGCACGGTATGGAAGTCCGCTGCCAGCCGTAGTGCGAAGGCTCTTGAACACGACTGCACGTTGATGGGCAAGACTTCATCATGCCCGTTCCTGATTGTATACTACCATCATCGCCATTCATGCCCCTTCCGGCAAGTGACGGCCGTCACCGTCTCCGTCATGATTGTGTACGTCACAGGTTGTTCACCATACCTGATGTGCTGAGTCTTTACTTTCCTGATCGTCCATGCAGCATCGTTGCTCCAGTGCAGGAGCCGACCCTTATTGACCGCTCGGGCTGGAGGCTCCCTCCTCGCGCAGCAGACCCTGGAGCACCAGGAGCGCCTTGGCACGGTCGTTCGTTCCAATCTTCTGATAGATTACGCTGACATAGTTTTTCACCGTGCCCTCGCTCATGAACAGAATACCGGCGATCTCCCGGTTGGTGCGTCCCTCCAGCATGAGCAGAATGACCTTCTTCTCCCGTTCGGTGAAGCGAATACCCTCGCTGCGCAGTCTGCTGGGATCAAGTACATCTGCCGGAGCCCCGGATAAGAAGGCAAGCCGTGAAGCGAGCTTCGCAGCGACGGTTGCCGGGAGCATAAGCTGGCCTCTCACCGCATCGCGGATCGACTCCACAATCTTGCGTGCGGGCAGATCCTTGAGCAGATAACCGCAGGCGCCACTCGCCAGGCCGTCCACAATATACTCATCCTCGTCGAAGGTCGTCAAGATGAGCACCGCAGTGCCCGGCAGCTCTCGCTTGATTCGGCGAGTGCTCTCAATACCGTCCAGTCGCGGCATCCGAATGTCCATCAGGACAAGATCAGGGCGCAGTGCGTGCGCGAGCTCGCAGGCCTGCTCCCCATCTTCGGCTGCTCCGACCACCTCCATATCGGCCTGCAGATCAATAATGGTCTGCAGGCCGTCCCTCATCAGCGTCTGATCATCAGCGATGACTACGCGAATCATAGGTCAACCTCCACCTCATATTTGGATTTTCCTATTATACTTCATCTGCTGTGAGGACGATAGAAGGTCTTTACACGTCGTGCCTGCTCCGCAGCGTGCAGCGGAAAACCGCGGATGGCTGCGAAGCACGCAGGCAAACCGGGTCATTGCAGTCATCGCTGACTGTGGTCACTGGTCATTGTCGCAGTAGCGCTTACAATAGGATGAGGGAACGTCCGCAGACTGCAGGCTGGCTGCTGCAGAGCCATTCGTTGGAGGTTTCATAGCTTGGAGAAGGAGAGGAGATATGAGGGGTGTGATGAGAAGATGGCTACAGATCGCCGCAGTGCTGGGGGGAGAACGGTCTATTACAGCAGGCGACTTCCGTATGAAGGGCTGGCGTCTGCGCTGCCTGTTCACTGCTGTGTGCGGAATCGCTCTTGCCACAGTGCTGAGCCCGGGCCCGGCGGCGCAGGCGGCAGCGGAGCAAACGAAGCTGAATGCGGTTAGTGTGCACATGGAGGCAAGCGAGCAAGGCGTAGTCTACCAGCAATATGCCAATCGGTACGTGGTGGGGCCAAATGGCTGGGTGGAATGGAAGGTAACGGTGAAGGAGAGGGTGGTAGGGTTCGCCTCAGGTACGGTGTACGACTTTGACAAGGAGAGTGTGAATTACACAGAGCGCAAGCGAGCCGTCATCCTTCGACAAGAGGGGGACCATACGCTTGTGTTCCGCTTCGAGCCGGGGCCGTCCAGCCCGAGCGGGAAGCTAACGTTCGACCGCCAGATGAGCCTGGATGGCTTGATTCGCTACGATGCTGTTCGCCCGAGCGACGGGCAGACGGTGATCCAGTCGACGAACTTCATCGATATGAGCAATATCGGCAATATGGCGACGGCTCAGTTCAAGCGGGAGTACCCGACACTGTCGATTACGCCGAGCCCGGATGACTTGCGCCGTAGTGGTCAAGCTCCAAGCGGCCTGAACGTCGACCGGATCATCGTCGATGTGAAGGACCCGGTGCTGGACGCGCAGGATTTTGAATTCAAGTATCGGTTCACCGCAGGCTCCTACAAGCAGTCGGTGGACTGGACGACGATGGCCGAGCGTAACTATATCGCGGTGCCACAGGCTGCGCGCAATCAGGCGGCTCATCTGGACATTGAGGTGCGAGACCCCGGAGGGAACTGGCGGCCGTATATGTATTTTTATCCTGGTCCGGGGGGCATGGTAGAATCTCGCGTCACGATCAATCCATTTGACATTATAGCTGGTGAATCCTTAGGGATGTATCTGCGACTTCTGGGGCTGGAGGAGCTGCATCCTTCGCAGCGTGCGAACGCACTGGGCGCGGGCAAGTCGGACTTCAAGTATTTGCAGCAGCAATACCAGTTGCCGCGAAATACGTATCCTTGGCTGGGGGTCTTTCTATTCAGCACCGGGCAAAGATCGGTATCTGGCTATAGCGGATATGCCGATGTCGATCTGACGAGGAGCGGTTACCTATGGAAGGACAGCCCGGAACTGCCGGTGGATGATCTGCCGGTTGTACCGTTCTCGCAGACACAGCGCGCCGTGGAGACGAACCCGCTGAGCGGCCGCCAGATGGAAGGACATTGGGCGGTTATAGACTCAGAGGACACACGCAACCTTGGCGAAGGGACGCACTACCTCTTCGTGAAGACCGTCGATGCAGTTACCGGCGGTTACACATGGCAGCAGGTGTATTACGATGCCGACCGAGCATTGACGGACAAGAATGCCAAAAACTTCGTACAGGTCAAGCTGGTCAAGGACAAGACGCCGCTCGACATCCGCTTCGGCAGTCAGCCGTTCGTGCGAGGTGATTATGTCGTGGATACGGTGGTCAGTGATAATGTCGGTGTCGGAGCGGTGCAGTATATGGTCAGCTCCTATGATTTTTGCCTGCGCAGCCCTGGCTCCTGCGAGAGTATGGGGGAGAAATGGGTGGATGTGCCGCTTGGGAGCGATGGCAAGAAGGTTCATATCCCTGTTGACACGGCAGCGTTCCAATCGGATATGGCTGGCGGAGCCATGCTGCATGTCTATGTTCGGGCGGTCGAGCTGAGGCATAAGAACATCCCTTACGCGGACAACCCGTTCGCCGCTGGCAATCGGGCCAATATCATAAGCGGGATGCAATCCTATACTGTGCTTCGCGGCAGCGAAGAGCTTGAGGTGAAGGCGGCCTATATCGACCGAGTGGATGGACAGGGGCGGCTGGCTGCTGCGCCGAGCCACCGGGTGCGCTTGTACACCCATGCGGTCGGCTTTCTGGCTGCCGAGGGTGACGTTCGCTATCGACTCGAAACATCCAGCGGAGCTGTCATTCAGGATTGGAAGACCGTTCCGAGCGGGCAAGAGCTGGTGCTTGCTGGGGCCAATGGCGCCTATGTGCTGCGTGCCTACGCATTGAACGTGGAAGGAGTCAAGAGCAGCCGGGAATATACGCTGAGCTATATCATCGGTTCAGCAGCATCTGCTTCAATTACCTCCGCAACCTTTAGCACGACGGATATGACGAATCAGGATGTAACCTTAACGCTGGAGAGCAGTGTGCCGGTGAAGATCCTGAACTGGAGCGGTATAGACCCTGATGTATTAGCCCAAAAACATACGTTGACGATCAAGAACAGCACCTCCTTCGATACACCGACCACCGTTCAATACCAGGCTAATGGAGAGGCCGTAGAATCAATCGCGGTATCTGTCGGGCAAGTGGATAAGAGCGGATTTGGTCATCTTGGGGGAGCAGGATATATACTCTATACGCCGAACCAGCCGACTGCAGATGAGGTTACCGCGCATTTGTATGTGGGCAAGCGAGTCAAGCCGGGCAGCGGTGATGGGATTTCTTACCGCAACGGCTGGCTCTCCTATACCTTCCCGGCGAATGGAGAGCATGTCTTCGAGGCGGAGGACGCCGCGGGCAGCCCGCTGCGCGCTTCTGTGAACGAGAGCAACCGCAAGGCGACAGTGCAGTGGATCGATAACTCTACCCCTTCCGTATCCATTGCCTACAGCACCAAGGCAGCGACCAACAAGCCGGTGACAGCAACCATACAGCTTCCTGCGGGGCTGACGATCGTAAATAATGGGGGGAGTCCTACGTACACCTTTACCTCCAACGGCGACTTCACTTATCTGGTCAAGGATGAGGGCGGCGTATTGCGCGAGTATAAGGCTTATGTAGCCAATATCGACAAGGAACCGCCGGCTCTCGTGCTGCATGGTGCGTTGACCTATCCGGTGTACCAGGGCTTGCCGTTCGTCTTCGACGAACCGGGCTTCACAGCGATCGACAGCTATGATGGCGACGTGACGGCGAATGTCCAGGTGACGCAGGAGGTGGATGTGTACAAGGGCGGCTACTATGAGATCATCTATACCGTCTCCGACAGCGCAGGCAATGTTGCGCGCAAGACACGCGGCGTGTCTGTTATGGAGATGAACGGGATCAATGTGTTCGTCAACCAGATCCGGCTGCGCGGCGATGTAACCGTGCCGCGAGGCACACTGCGCTTTGACATCGTAGGGCAGGAGAACGATGAGCTCGTCTTCTTGTATCTGCCGGGCAAGCACACGATCAGCGCCTTCAAGAGCCGGGGCACGCCTGTCGTAGGTCAGACGCTGACAATTAACGAGCCGGGGTGGTATACCTTCTTCGTCCAGGATCGCGAGCGCAGAACCTTTGTTGGACAGATTCATGTGCAGTAAGGAAAGGAGAATCAGGCAATGCGCTTGCGATGGGTAAAGATAATAGCAATCATAACTGCGCTCGCCGTAGCGATCACGAGCATGACGCCCGGGAGGGCGCTGGCCGCTTCGCTCAGGCTCTCCGATGATGTGCTTGGCATTAGCGTGAATGAGGGAAATGGACGGGTAGGTGTTCGCACAACAGGCGGCGACCCGGTGCGTCCCGGAGATAGCAACCAGCCGCTTCTGTACGGTCTGGATCAGCCGGAGAGCTCGTTCACCAGCTTTCGCATTGACGGTGAGGAGGTCATCTACGGTCATACGTATGGGCCAGAATCGGCTCCATATGGCTATTTTCTGCAGAGGCCGCAGATGGAGGCGGATCACATCGTATCGGTATGGCGATATAAGGGAGTCGACATTCGGCAGACCATCCAGATGGTGCCGGAGAATGATACGACACGGCCTGCAGGCAACGCCCAGCTATCGTATCAGGTAGAGAACAAGTCGAGTCAGAGCGTCCGTCTCGGTACCCGGATTTTGCTGGACGTGACGGCGGGGGCGAATGACGGGCCATTGTTAATGGCGCCTGGGGAGATGTCTCCCGTCATGGGCGAGCGTGAGTTCCGATCGACGGATGTGCCGCTCTACTGGCAGGCGATGGATGACCCGGACAATCCGTCCGTGATTGCGTATGGCACCCTGTACGGCTTCGGTGAGGCGAAGCCGTCGCGTGTTATCTTCGGTCACTGGAACGGCTTGTCCGCGAGCAAGTGGCGATATGATTGGAGTCAGTGGACGGATTACACGGCGGAGGATAATCTCTATGGATCGGCAGACAGTGCAGTTGCGATCTATTGGGATGACGCGGCACTGGCTGCAGGAGCGACCTCCTCGTTCACGACCCTGGTCGGGATGGGCGAGATGAAGCAACGGCTGATGCAGCTCGACAATATGACGATTACCGTTGCAGCTCCGCAGAAGGTCGTAGCGGATGCCAACGGCAACACATCCTTCGAGCTATCCGCGGAGCTGGCGAACAACCTTCCGCAGTCCAGCGATCGCAGTGATGTACGTATCGAGCTAGTGTCTCCCGGCAACGTCCAACTGGCAGGCGGTAATGAGCGAGTGGCCTATATCCCGCTGCTGTCCAAGGGAGAGCGCATGTCCTTCCGATGGCGGCTTATCGGCACCGGCTCCGATGCGGTCAACGTCTACCCCTTCAAGGTGCGTGTGACGGTGGGCGATCCGATGGAGCCTGGGGTGAAGCAGCGCGAGGTACCGGCTCATGTCATCGCCTTGAACAGCTTCCAGCAGCCGCCGGATATTCAATTCACAGCCGTATCGCCAAGCCGCATGTACGAGAAGGAGGTGTTCCGCAAGGCGGTCATCCACGGCAGCAATCTGAACTTCCTGAAGGACAATCCAGAGCGCTGGCATGTCTATATTCAGGCAGAGAATGGGCAGAAGACCACGATCGAGTCCAAATATGTGACGGTAGAGGGCAACAATGAAGTATCTGTCATGCTGCCGCAGCTTCCGCTCGGCTCCTATGGCATCGGCATCGAGCATCAGCTCGGCAAGGGCATGTACCGTGCCGATGCGGTCCGCATCGTCGATGACATCTCGGTCATGAAGCGGGGGTATGGCACACTGCTGATTACCAAGAAGGATACACTCAAGACGCGAACCGACATTGGCGGGCAATATACGTATCGCGTGAACAAGATTTACTATGCCAAAGGCGGCGCGATACCTTCCATTCCAGCGGGTGAGCAGGAGGTCATGCGCATTCAGGGCAATATTCAGGATATGGGTGATGGCACCTATTCGGTCGTCCCGCATCCTTCACAGGCCGTATCGCTTGGCAATGTGCTGAAGCTGACGGTATCCGATTATGAAGCCGAGCTGCCTGGCGAGATTGTGGTGAAGCCGTCTGCATTTGCTTATGAGGACAATGGAATCGTCTATGATACGGCGACCCAGGCGATCATCAGCGGCAATGACAGAAGTCGCATCTACCTGAAGCAACTAACCGGCCTGCCGCATTCGCCACTGATCTGGAGCAAGGCCTTTACCTTCAACGTGAATGATATGAAGATCAAGAACCCGAATTTGTTCGGCTTCAGCGACGCGACCCAGGCTATTGTCGGCCCTTATGTGCTCGGAATCAAGCAGATGAGCGTCGTCTATGACCCGGATATGAAGCAATATGCAGCCGAGTTCAAGGGCACGCTCGACATCATGTCCATTATGAAGACATTGTTCCGCTATTTCGGCGCCAGCACCAACTCGATGCTTAGCAAGCTGCTATATGCGGAGGTGGCCGTCGATAAATTCCGCGTGTATGAGAACGGGCAGATCAAGTTCGCGCTGGAGGCGGGGGTGGGTCTGCCTCAGATGAAGATAGGGCCATTCATGGCGCTGGACAGCCTGAAGCCCAGTCAGACCGGAGGGGTAGAGGGACGGCTCAGCATCGATACCATTCAGAACGTATACAACATCTATGCCAAGCTGAGCTTACCGAACCTGGAGGCGGTGCCGAACGGCAGAGGCGGCTCCTTTGGCCGTAACTCCGGCATTCAGGGGAAATTTGGAGTCTTCTCCATACCGACGCCAGAAGGTGGTGCCGTCTTGTTCCCGGATGAGTTCATGGCCGAGTATGTAGATAATGCAGGGTTCATCCAGATTCCTAATATCCCGCTGACGATCAATCAGCTCGGCGGCGAGATCAAGGGACTGCATACGATCCGGGACAGCATCTCCAAAGGAGTGTACCCTGATTTTAATGGAAGCTTCTGGTTTGGCATTACAGATACAGTGTCTCCGGTGCTGCTGGGCAGGCGTGCGCTTAACTTGTCCAACATCAAGCTGTCCATCGGGGCCAGGGAAGCTTCACTGAGTGGAAAAGCGAGCATATACATGGTTCCGATCGCTGACATGACCGGCAAGATCATGTTCTACCCGGTCTCGGGAGCGCTGGTGGGTGGGCGAATCTCGCTGTACGATGCGATTGTCGGCCAGGCGTCCGTGGAGCTCAGCTACAATCACGATTCATCGCAATTTTATTTTGGCGGCTATGTTCGAGGATATATCCAGATTCCGCCGGAATCGCCGATCTTCCCAGGACTGAAATTAGCGGACGCTTCAGCGGCGCTGAACTCGGATTTTGCTCAGGCGTATGCTATGGCGCTGGGGAAAATACCGGTGGGTGTTCGCTATACGTGGCGCACGCAGCAGGTGCAATTTTACAATCCAAATGAAAAGGGGTTTGGCCCGGTCGGTGTCCTGTCTGCGCGGGAGCAGCAGAATGCTGGGCAACTGGAGCTTGAACGGCTGGAGGTAGGCACCAACCTGACATCGATCCCGGTTAAGCAGACGGCGAGCAGAGTCAGAGCGTTAGCCGCGGCGACCTCCTATACGATGGAGGCGAAGGGCGGCGAGGCGCTGCTTATCCAGGCCAAGTATGACCCGGACAGCGAGATTGAACTGACGCTGAAGAACCCGGATGGTATTCCGATCCCGCTGGTCTACGAGGGCGATGGGGTGAATGTATTCCGCAGCGAATATACGGACCCGTCCACCGAGCAGGTACAACGCTATATCGCGATCGTAGTGCCCGCCGAGCAAAGCGCAGCCGGAACGTGGACGATTAACAGCAGCATCCCGGCTGAGTTTGAAGTGTTCCAAGCGGCGGCGCTTGCCGAGATGGAGTCCGTCTCAGCCAGGCAGGAGGGGGAGCGGACGGCAGTTGACATGACCTTGACCCAGGCTCCTGTGAATGGTCGTACCCAGGTGGATCTGTTCCTGGAAAGCGTCGATGCCCGTCAGCCGTTCCTTACACAGCTTGCACAAGATGAGGCGGTCACGAGTGAGACACTGACACTGCGCCCGCAGTTGCCCAAGGGCATCGTTAACGGGTCGTACAAGATCGTGACGATCTTAAAGCAGTTGGATGAAGAGGGTAAGCTCCTGCAGAACAGCTTCCGGGAGTCTGCTCCATTTCTCGTCCATAATCCGAAGGCGCCATCTGCGCCAGGCGATGTTACGGCAAAAGCCATCGGGAGCGGCGGGGTGAAGGTGGAGTGGGATGCGGCAGAGGGCGATCATTTGTCGGGCTACTATATCTTCACCGTTGATGAGCAAGGCACGCCGACGGATGGCTCGCAGTGGACCTTCGTACCGCATGAGGAAGGCAAGGCGCGCTACTCAGCCGAGATCAGGGGCTGGCCGCCGAATACCTATCGAATCGTCGTACAGGCAGTGCGCGAGGAGCCGAGTCCTACGGCGTCGAACCCTTATGCCGGATATCCGGTTGCCGAAGGAGCGCAGGTCGAAGACCCGCTCAGGATGGGGCAATACCATGCCACCTGGGAAGCTCTGGACGGCATATCGGAATATATTATCCAGTTGACGGACGAGGACGGCAAGACCTATACCTTCCCTTATTATAGCGAGCTTACTGAGCATGATGAGTGGGCGAACATCGATTATTACCAGACGACGTTATATGGCTTGCCTCCGGGTCAACAATTTGACGCTCTAATCTATGGCGTGGTGGAACAAGACCTACAGGCATCAGGCGTTGCGATTGTTGATGGCGGTGCAGGCAAGAAGCGCATCAGTTGGAACCGCGTTCCTCTGGACCGCGTGCGCTCCTATACAATCTATGGGAAGCCGCTGTCGGCGGATGCAGAAGCAGTCATCTTCCAGTATCCAGTGCCGTCTTCAGGAGATTCAGGACAGCCAATTCGGTACATGAATGTGGAGGTGGATGGCTTTGTAGAGGGAGAGGACTATGAGATTTCTGTCACGGCCAACGTCGAGGAGGAGCAGCCGGAGCAATATTTTGGTCCATGGTCGGAGCCGGTACCGTTGAACCTGCCTATATCTGATCCACCCAAGTTTGATATTGCAGTGCAGCCGAATGGATCGGCTGGGGGCGCAGAAGTGAGGACATTGCGCGACACGTCGGGCTTGCCGTATTTCCGAAGCAATACAGGTGATCTGACCATTGCCTTTGCGAGTGATACAGCAGTACGAACTGAGATGCTGGTGAACCCGTCGATGTACGACCCGTATGCGGAGTCGACCGTACATGAAGGGAAGGCATGGACAACGAATGTGCTGCTCAAGGAAGGCGTCAATGAAATCGAGGTCGTCACCTATAACGAAGACGGCGATTCCGATGAGAGAACCTATCGGATCGCGGTGAAGGACAATGGCCCGATGCTGGCGGTGGATGAGGCGGTACTTGAGGGAGATCAGGTGGAGCTGACAGGACAGACGGATATTGGCGCTGTCGTGACGGTGAATGGGTACCCAGCCACGGTGGATGATACCGGTCGTTTCAGCTTCCAGCTTCCGCTGCCGGAGTTGCAGCAATTCGATGTAGAAATTGTGGCATCTGATGCCTATGGAAATGATAACGTGTATGTGCAGCAATTGACGAACCCGACCGTTCGCGATATTGAGCGGGTAGCCATCGGCATGACGCGCGAGCTGGCTCTGGGTCAGAAGCAGCCGCTGCGATTGTATGCTTATGATGGAGATGGCAACGCCGTCCAAATCTCCAATGACGCCATCGAATGGAGGGTTCTGGCGGGTGGTGAATACGGGGAGATTGTTGGCGATGAGCTGAAGGGTTTGAAGCAGGGGCAGGCTGTCGTAGCTGCCAGTTATCGCGTAAATGAGGACTATGAATGGACGGATTACGGTTTATTCGATATTGGCCAGGTCAGCGCGATTCCGATGACAGATCTGGAAGCGGTAGCGGCTGACTTCGGTGCATTGGACATTGGCTACGCGGCTGGTGAGGGGGCGACAGGAGTGACGGAGTCGCTCACGCTGCCGACTGCAGGCGAATATGGCTCTGTCATCGACTGGACATCAAGCCACCCAGAGGTAATCGACGCGGGGAGCGGCAAGGTGACGCGAGCGGCATATGAAGCCGGGAACATTACGGTGACGCTGACGGCGAAGGTCTCCAAGGGAACGGTCGATCAGACCAAAACATTTGTTGTGCAGGTGTTGAAGCTGGAGCAGGTGGGGATGACCGATGAGGAGGCGGTAACCGCCGAGCTTAGTGCGCTGTCTATCGGCTATGCGGCAGGTGAAGGCGCGGCAGAGGTGACCCAACCGTTGGCGCTTCCAACGACAAGCGCCCATGGCTCGAAGATCATCTGGACATCGAGCCATCCGGGCGTAATCGATGCGGCGAGCGGCGAGGTTACACGGCCTCTCTTTGCCAGTGGAGATGCACTAGTTACGTTAACAGTGACCGTCTCCAAAGGGACGGCTGAGCAATCCAAGGCGTTCCAGGTGACGGTGCTGAGACAGGATCGAACCGATGAAGAAGCGGTAGCGGCGGCTATTAATGCATTGTCTATCGGCTATACGGCAGGTGAAGGCGCGGCAGGGGTGACCCAACCGCTCGTGTTACCGACCTCCGGCGAGCATGGCACTACCATAACCTGGACGTCGAGCCATCCGGGCATCATCGACCCCGCTAGCGGAGATGTGACGCGCCCGCCGTATGCGAGCGGGGACGTCGCAGTGATCTTGACCGCCGTGGTCTCCAAAGGTAGTGTACAGCAGTCACGGATGTACCAAGTGACGGTGCTGAAGAAGGAGGATGACCATTCTGGCGGGGAAATGACCGATGTGGAGTCGGTAGCTATTGCTCTACAACTGCTGTCTATCGGTTATGCAGCAGGTGAAGGGGCAGCAGGCGCAACACAATCGTTGGTGCTTCCAACGACAGGCGAGTATGGCACGACGATCGTGTGGACATCGAGCCATCCCGACGTGATTGACGCGGCGAGCGGCAAGGTGACTCGTCCGGCCTACGCAAGTGGTGACACGGTTGTAACGCTGACG
>Ga0160502_100624_pt1 | contig 17611 bp, 8 predicted proteins | sample DIDnMG_14_FD_108237 | JGI IMG/M metagenome (GOLD analysis project Ga0160502, IMG submission 108237) | Enriched soil microbial communities from UW Madison campus, WI, USA - DID2933_E24_Xylan MG | ecosystem: Environmental > Terrestrial > Soil > Unclassified | place: USA: Madison, Wisconsin... | reverse complement strand
CTCCAAAAAGTCCAAGAATAGCCGATACGCAAAAATGTCTTCGTGTTTCAGGAAAACATAATGACCTTGAAGAGGTTGGTATTGATACGTATCACCACACGATGTTTGAAATGTTAGGAAATTGGTCTTTTGGTGATTATTTCAAAAAAGAAGCAATCAACTGGGCTTGGGAATTATTGACAGAAGTATATAAAATTCCAAAAGAGAATCTTTATGTTTCTGTTTTTGAAGGAAGTAAAGAAGATAATGTTCCGTTTGACCAAGAAGCTTGGGATATCTGGAAAACATTAATTGATGAAGATAGAATTATTCTTGGAAATAAAAAAGATAATTTCTGGGAAATGGGAGATCAAGGACCATGCGGACCTTGTTCTGAAATTCACGTTGATTTACGTTCTGAAGAAGAAAAAGCTCAGGTTTCTGGAAAAAGTTTAGTAAACAATGATCATCCGCAAGTAGTTGAAATCTGGAATAATGTATTCATGGAATTCAACCGTAAAGCAGATGGTTCTTTAGAAAAACTTCCTGCACAACACGTTGATACCGGAATGGGATTTGAGCGTTTGTGTATGGCATTACAAGGAAAAACATCAAACTATGATACCGATGTTTTCATGCCTTTAATTAGAGAAATTGAAACTATTACAGGTGCAAAATATACAACTAATGATGTAACAGACATTAGTGAAGAACAAAATAAAATGAATATTGCCATTCGTGTAGTTGCAGATCACGTTCGTGCGGTAGCATTTGCTATTGCTGATGGTCAGCTGCCTTCTAACACGGGTGCAGGATATGTAATTCGTAGAATTTTGCGTCGTGCTATTCGTTACGGCTTTACTTTCTTAGGAACAAAAGAGCCATTTATTTACAAATTGGTTGAAACTTTAAGCGAGCAAATGGGAGATTCTTTCCCGGAAATTAGAACGCAAAAAGCACTTTGTTCAAATGTTATTCGTGAAGAAGAAAATTCTTTCCTAAGAACATTAGATCAAGGATTAGTTCTTTTAGATGCTGTAATTTTAAATAATGCAGGAGACACAATCGATGGTAAAAAAGCTTTTGAATTGTATGATACTTACGGCTTCCCAATCGATTTAACGGCTTTGATTCTTTCTGAAAAAGGATTGAAATTGGATGAAAAAGGATTCCAAGAACAATTACAATTGCAAAAAGAAAGATCTCGTGCAGCATCAAAAGTAACTGCTGGTGACTGGAATGTAATTGTTGAGGATGATATTCAGGAATTTGTTGGTTACGATAGATTATCTCACCAAGTAAAAATTACGAAATACAGAAGAGTAGAAAGTGTTAAAGACGGAGAGATTTTTCAATTAGTTTTCAATGCTACACCATTTTACGGAGAGAGCGGAGGACAAACAGGAGATAAAGGATATTTAGAAGCTCAAAATGGTGACATCGTTTATATTATCGATACCAAAAAAGAAAATAACCAAACGATACATTTAACACAATCGTTGCCAGATAATATTACTGGAACTTTTAATGCTGTTGTAGATAAAATTCAAAGAGCTAAAACTTCTTCAAACCACTCGGCTACGCATTTATTGCACCAAGGTTTGCGTAAGATTTTAGGAACTCATATCGAGCAAAAAGGTTCTATGGTAAGAAATGCTTCTTTGCGTTTTGACTTTTCTCATTTTTCTAAAGTTTCTGATGAAGAATTATTAGAAGTAGAAAACTTTGTAAATGCAAGAATTCGCGAGAGTTTACCATTAATTGAAAAAAGAGGAATTCCTAAAGAACAAGCTCTTGAAGATGGTGCTATTGCTTTGTTTGGAGAGAAATACGGAGATTTAGTTCGTACTATTAAATTTGGAGATTCTGTTGAATTATGTGGAGGAACGCACGTAGCAAATACATCAGATATCTGGCACTTTAAAATTGTTTCAGAAGGTGCAGTTGCGGCTGGAATTAGAAGGATTGAAGCAATCACAAGTGAAGCTGCAAAAGAATATTTTGAGTCTCAGGCTGTTTCTTTAACTGAAATTAAAGAAGCTTTAAAAAATGCTCAAGATCCTGTAAAAGCAATTCAGGTATTACAAGACGAAAATGCTCAATTGAAAAAACAATTGGAGACTTTATTGAAAGATAAAGCTAAAAATATGAAAGCTGATTTAGCTAAAGAATTACAAGAAATCAATGGAGTTCAGTTCTTGGCTAAACAAGTCGATTTGAATCCTGAAGGAGCAAAAGATTTAGCTTACGAATTAGGAAATTCTTATAATAATTTATTCTTAGTTTTAGCTACTGCTCAGGACGGAAAACCAATGTTAACTTGTTACATCTCTAAAGAGATTGTAGCTGAGAAAAACTTAAATGCAGGACAAGTAGTTCGTGAATTAGGTAAATATATCCAAGGTGGAGGAGGAGGACAGCCTTTCTTCGCAACTGCAGGAGGTAAAAATGTTGACGGAATTGCTGAGGCGCTTGCTAAAGCTGTGGAATTTGTGAAGTAATTAAAGTCACTTAGAATCTGAGATACTAAGATTTCTAAGTTTTTATAAAAAGTAAACCCGACAGATTTTTAAAATCTGTCGGGTTTTTTATTTGTAGTATTCTCTCATTTTATGTCATTTCGACGAAGGAGAAATCTCCCCTAGAAGCTCGACAAAGATTGGATTCTCGTTACGGAGTTACTTGCGGAGATTTCTCCTTCGTCGAAATGACAAATAGTACGTTTTTCGATTGTTAAAAAAGCTTAGAACCTTAGCAGCTTAGAATCTTAGCGACTCAGAAAACTATTTTCTCTCCCCAATTTGCTGGCGCCACATAGCATAATAAAGCCCTTTTTCTACAATTAAATCTTCGTGTTTTCCTTGTTCGATGATTTTTCCTTGTTCTAAGACAAATATTCTGTCAGCATGCATAACAGTAGATAAACGGTGTGCAATTAAAACCGTGATTCGGTTTTTGTCTGAAATATTTCTAATTGTTGCGTTAATTTCCTCTTCTGTAATTGAATCTAATGCCGAAGTCGCTTCGTCAAAAATCAATAAATTCGGATTTCTAAGAATAGCTCTAGCAATAGATAAACGCTGTTTTTCTCCACCAGAAACTTTGATCCCGCCTTCGCCAATTGTCGTGTTTAAACCATCTTCTGCGCGTCTCAAAAGTTTATCACAACTTGCTCTTTTTAAAGCATCGTATAAATCTTCGTCGGTTGCATTTGGTTTTACAAATAATAAGTTTTCGCGAATCGTTCCAGAGAATAATTGAGCGTCTTGTGTTACAAATCCTAATTGTTTTCTTAAATCAAGTAAATCAATTTCTGTAGAATCAATATCATTATACAAAACCTGACCTTCTTGCGGAGTGTATAATCCGACTAATAATTTTACTAAAGTCGTTTTCCCAGATCCAGACGGACCAACAAAAGCCACGGTTTGTCCTTGTTTGATTTCGAAATTTATATTTTCAACTGCTTTGAACTTTGCAGTTTTATGCTGAAAACTAACATTTTCGAAAAGTAATTTCTGAATTGCACCAACATGTTTTGGTGTTTTTGGACGAAATTCTTTTGGAGCGCTTAACAAAGTTTTAAAATTCTCCATAGAAACTTTTGTTTCATTCAAAGCAATAATAAAATTTCCTAATTCTTGCAATGGACCAAAAATAAAGAAGGTAAAAAATACCATTGTCAATAAATCTCCAACAATGATTTTTCCTCCGAAAAGGAAATAATATAAAGCAAAAACAACACAAGTTCTTAAAAAATGAACGGTTGTTCCTTGAATAAAACTCAAACTTCTGATGAAACGGATTTTCTCTAATTCTAGTTGAAGAATTTTAAAAGTGTTTAAGTTCAAACGCTTTTCTTCTTGATATGTTAAACCAAGACTTTTTACTAACTCGATGTTTCGTAAACTTTCAGTTGTTGAGCCGGCAAGTGCATTGGTTTGATTTACAATCTTTCTAGAAACGATTTTGATCTTTTTACCCAGGTACAAACTCACCAAAGCAATAATTGGAGCTGTAATTAAGAAGATAATCGAAATTCTAAAATCGATTCTTGCAACATAAACGATTACAAATATAAAACCGATTATAGTTTGAAAGATTAACGAAATAGAAAGTGTAATCAGTTTTTCTGAATCGATTCTAACTTTTGTCAATTTGCTCAAAGTTTCTCCACTTCGTTGGTCTTCAAATTCGGCATAAGGAAGATCAAGAGATTTTTTGATTCCGTCTGTATACATTTGAGCGCCAGTACGCTGAATAACAACATTGGTGAAGTAATCCTGAAAGTTTTTGGTAATTCTAGAAATCATCGCTGCACCAAGCGAAAGCCCAAGCCAGAAAGACAATGATTTAATAAATCCGATTTCGTTTCCTTTGTATTTTGCCAGACCAACTCCGCAATCCTGCATAAGTTTTCCTGTAATTACTGAGTCTGATAAACTGAAACAAATGTTGATAGTAGCCATTATTAAAGCAAAAAACAAGAGCATTTTATGTTTGATAATGTAAGTATATAATAATTTCATATATGATTTTAAAAAAATGGAAGATGCAAAAATAAGGAATTGTTTTAGTTTGTGAAGTTCATTTTTGTTATTAAAAATGTAAATTTTTTACAGATGAAATTACCAGTTGTTTTAGTCTCTGAATTAATTAAAAAAACAGAAGAAAAAAGCTAGGTATTTATACGTGTTTTTGATTTTAGATAATCTTTTGTGCTAAGATATTTGTGTGCTTATTTTGTTAGCCAATAATATCTTAAGAAGCATTTAAATTATAGTAACTGTTTGTAATGAGGAATCCCGTAAGGTTTTGGTTTTAGGTTGTCTTAAGTTTGTAACAATAACAAATTTAACCAAATCAAAATGAAAAAAATTTTATGTCTTTTCGGAGCTTTGACTCTGTTATTAACCTCTTGTTCAAGTGAAGATTCTCCTTCTTCAGATCTTGTTTTACTTAAGAAAAACGTTATCACAACACCTGAAGGTGACAAAATTACTGTCAATTATAAATATGACGGCAATAAAATTGTAAGTACAACAGATGACTCAGGTGATGTAGGTTTGTATTATACTTATACGGGAGATCTAATTACTAAAATAGAATTTAAATATGCTGATGGAACAGTAGATCAGATTAATACATTTTCTTATAACGCAGAAGGCAAATTAACCACTTTTGTTAGAGTAGAACCAAATATGGATTGGGGGCATAAAGAAGTTTATACTTATAATGCTGATGGTACTGTTACAGCGCAATCATTTTCTGGAGATGGAACAACTCAAACACTTGAAGGAACAACCAACACCATTAAATTTGTAAATGGAGAGGTTAGTGAGATAATAAGTGAAGATGCAAGCTGGGAAAATCATAAATACACTTATGATAATAAAAATAATCCTACGAAAAATATTTTAGGAATGGATAAAATTGCATTCGTTGACGGAGAAGGTAATGGAGTTAAATTTAATATTTTAACTGATACATCAGAAGGTGACTTATGGACAAATAGTACTTTTACTTACAATGAGAATGGTTATCCAGTTAAAGAAGTTGATACAGGATCTGATAGTTTAGGTACTATTGAATATTTTTATTAATAGTTGAACCTGTTTTATTTATAAAAGCCAGATGCAAATGCTTCTGGCTTTCTTACTTTTGCAAAGTTTAATAAAAAATACCTCAATCATGAAAAAAATCTTATGTCTTTTTGGAGCTTTAGCACTACTATTCTCATCATGTTCAAGTGAAGAAAATTCTTCTCCTGAAGCAAATGATGGTACATTTCCAAAAAGTATTATAACTACTTACTCAGGATCTCCGGCCGATACAACTTTTATCACTTATAAAGATGATAAAATTGAAAGCATGACCACTAAAAAAAACAAAATTTATTTTTTTTACGAAGGAGGATTAATTCAATCTAAACAGTATTATGAGATTGTTCAAGGTAAAGAAAACAAGACTACAGTTGTAACTTACTTTTATGAAAACGGAAAACTAGCATCAAGTAAATTTATTAGCAGCATTAGTATAGATTTTCCGAATGGAAAATTCGCAGGTAGAAATGTATATACCTTTGTATCGGACACACTAATTAAAGAGCAAAGATTTGACACGGATCAATTTACCAATATTGAAAAAGAAAGCGATACTTATAATATGCTGATCTATAAAAATGGAAATGTAATTAGAAATACCACTGTAAATGGCAAAACAGCACTTGATATGTATGCGCAAATTTATGAGTATGACAATAAAAATTCTCCGTTTAAAAATATTAAGGGTATCAATCTATTAATTGCTGAAGAGATGTCCTCGAGCAATAATATTTTAACAATTTCGAGTAATACAAATTTTGTTTACGATAAGAATACTTATGAATATAATGATGAAGGATATCCAAGTTTAAAAACGTATTATAAAGGTGGAGGAGAACAGGTCTCAAGTACAACAAAATATTTATATTAAATAGAAAGCCAAATACTTAATGTATTGGCTTTTTGCTTTTTTAGATTTTTCCTGTTTTAGAAGACCTTTTACAATTAAAAAAATAATCTTGCATTGGATAATTTTAAACGAAACAATTGAATATAAATACTAATTTGTACAAGATCCAAAAACATAAAAAACCAAATGCTTTTTTTGTATTTGGTTTTTTTGTTGAATAAAATAACCGAAATTTGTTTAAAAACCCGAAGTAATGCAATTCAGAACCCAAATTCCCATTTCAAAAAGTAATAATCCGATCGATTATAATTCGAAAGTACTTTCTATTGGGTCTTGTTTTGCAGAAAATATGGCAGAGAAATTCGATTATTTTAAATTTCAAAATGAAACAAATCCGTTTGGGATAATTTTTAATCCAGTTTCAATTGAGAAATTATTTGATAGAGTTTCTAAACAAGAATTGTTTGGAGAAAAAGATGTTTTCTTTCATAATGAACGCTGGCATAGTTACGAAGTTCATTCCGATTTGAGTAATTCAGACCGACAAGAATTGTTGGAAACACTTAACAAAGCAATTACCGAAACCTATAAACAAATCAAAGAAGCAACTCATATTATCATCACTTTTGGGACTTCGTGGATTTACAGAAACATAGAAAAAGATGAAATTGTAGCCAATTGCCATAAAGTTCCTCAAAAGCAATTTTCAAAAGAATTATTATCGGTTGAAGTAATTCAAAAAAGTATTCAAAATACAATTGAAGTTATTAAAGCCTTAAATCCCAATATAAATTTCATTTTCACTATTTCTCCAGTTCGTCATATCAAAGACGGTTTTGTAGAAAATCAATTGAGTAAATCGCATTTATTTACAGCGCTTCATCAGGTTTTAAAAACTCATAATTCAAAACTCATAACTCATAATTATTTTCCTTCGTACGAAATCATGATGGACGAACTTCGTGATTACCGTTTTTATAACGAAGATATGCTTCATCCCAACCAAATTGCGATAGATTATATCTGGAAGCTTTTCAGCGAAAGCCACATTTCAGAGAACAGTTTTTCTATAATGAAAGAAGTAGACGAAATCCAAAAAAGCCTACGCCATAGAAGTTTTAATCCAGAATCAGACCAGCATAAAAAATTCTTAGCCAATCTTCAGCAAAAAATGAAAAACGTTGAGGAAAAATGGCCTCATATTGTGTTTTAATGTATAAAAGAAAGTTTTTTTGAGTTTCGGTTTGAAAATATTCAAAACAAAAAATAAACAAATTGTTATGTTTTGATTCTAAAATTATGTTTATTTGTAATAAATACCTTTAAATATGATGAGAAAAATTACTTATTTGCTTTGCATTTCGCTAATGATGTTAGCATCTTGTTCAAACGATGACAACGCTGCTCAGAATACTGAGAGCAGAGTACCAAAAAAACAAATTATTTCTGATCTTGATGGTTCAGTGGCTATTGATTTCGTCTTTGATGGAAATAAAATTGTTAGCAGTACATATCCCGACAATTATGTTGTAAAATACACTTATACAGGAGATTTAATTACCAAGAAAGAGGCTTCAGACTTTACAGATGAGTATAATTATACTAATGGGAAATTGACAACTTATTTGCGAAAACTTCCAGGACGTGATTACTATGATAAGTATTCTTATACTTATGAATCTAGTGATGTTGTTTCATTTGTAATATCTCGAGTTACTATTTCAACTAGTGCAGAAGAAATCATTTCTCCAAAGAATATTTATACATTAAAGGATGGAAATATCATAAAATATGAAACTTCATCATCTGTAACAACATATAAGTATGACGATAAAAATAGTCCGATGAGAAATGTTTTAGGGTTTAATAAAATCTTTGCAGAGCAGCCACAAGTTAGCTCATCGGTTAATAATGTAATAAGTTATACAGTCACTTTAGTAGATAACAATAGTTATACCAATGAGATAACATATGCTTTTGATGAGAATAATTTTCCTACTGAAATGAACTACAAAGCGATATCCTTTAAATGTACATATTCCTATTAGTAAAACGTATATAGCGATATAGAAAATCTTAAAGCCAAATAATTTTATTGTTTGGCTTTTTTATTGGTCTTAATAAATCATTTAGCAGTGAAATTTTAGAATAATTGCTCATAATTATGTAAATTGTTAAGGTTTAAATTTTACATTTTTGTAAAATGTGTAACCCTGCTTTTTTCAGAAGCAATTTGAATCTTAACGATTTTATTGACGTATGAATAAGAAACCCAGACATTTTCTTAAAAAAATATTTCGCATCCTAATATGGTGCGTGGTTTCTGTGGTTGCGCTATTATTACTTCTAATTATTTTAATCCAAGTTCCGTCAGTCCAAAATTTCGTTAAGGACAAGGCGATAACATATCTTCAAGGAAAAATAAAAACCAAAGTTTCTCTGGATAAAATTTTGATCAAATTTCCAAAAGATGTAGTGCTGGAAGGTTTCTATTTTGAAGATCAAAAGAAAGATACTTTGTTGGCTGGTAAACGATTAGAAGTTGATGTTGATCTTTTTAAATTGGTAAGCAGCGAACTGGAAATCAATTCAGTTTCATTAGAAAACGTAAAAGCCAATATTTCAAGAAACAAAGACGGCGTTTTCAATTTCGATTATATCATAAAAGCATTTGAATCTAAAGAGCCGAAAGTAGAAGATCCAAATGCTAAACCTTTCAAAATCTCTGTTGTAAAAGTAAATCTCGATCAAGTTAAATTTAATTTTAAAGATGATTTTTCGAAAAATGATATTCGAGTAAATCTTACTCATTTTGATACGAAATTCAAAAATTTTGATTTGGATCAAATGGATTTTAATATTCCGAATATCAATTTGAATGGATTGAAAGTAGTTTTGGATCAAGATGTTGTCGAGAAAATTGCTGAAGTTTCTGTTAAAACCGTTGATACCGTTTCAAAGCGCCCAGATTTCAAACTGAAACTGGATAAAATCACTTTGTCTAAAATCGATATTTTATACGATAATAAAGATTCCAAATTAAATTCTGGTATTCGTTTAGGGAATTTAAATCTCGTCGTAAACGAAATTGATCTGAACAAACAGCTCCTAGATTTTGATACTTTCGAAGTAAAAAATCTTAGCGGAAATTTACGATTGGGCGCAAAAGACAAACAAATTCAAACTCCAAATTTAGATACAACAGCAATAAAACAAGCAGGTTGGAAAGTGAAACTCAACGAAACCAATCTAGAAAATATCGCTTTCAAATTTGATGATATGCAGTCAAAACCGAAAACAAAAGGTTTAGATTACGCACATTTAGATTTGAATAAATTCAACTTTAAAGCCGACAAATTGTATTACGGAAATGATACCATTTCTGGAAATATTAAAACATTGACTGTAAACGAAAAAAGCGGTTTGCAGATTCAAGCTTTAAAAACAGATTTCTTTTATGGTCCAAAAAGTGCCACATTAGAAAATCTGTATTTAAAAACGCCACAAACTCTTGTTCAAGATAAAGTTAAGGCGCAATATAAATCACTAGAATCACTTCAAAAAGATTTAGGAAATCTCGCTATTGATGCCAATTTGAAACAGTCAAAAATTGGTTTCAAAGATATTTTATTGTTTGTTCCCGATTTGCAGAAAACTAATCCGTTTAAAAGTAATCCAAATGCGATTTTGTATGTAGACAGTCGCGTGAGCGGGAAAGTAAAAGATTTGAATATTTCGAAATTTGAAATGAGCGGAATCGGTTCTACAAAAGTTTCCCTTTCGGGGAAAATTGCCGGACTTCCTGATGCTCAAAAGGCTTATTATGATTTGAATATCAAGAAGATTTCGAGTACTTCAAAAGACATCAATATGTTTGTGCCTGCAGGAACAATTCCGAAAAACATTCAATTGCCTTCGCAGTTAAGTTTGCAAGGAAAATTTAAAGGTTCGGTACAGAATTTCAAAACCAATTTGACTTTAAATAGCAGTTTTGGAAATGCAAAAGTCGATGCGTTATTTGATCAGCGAATCAAGAAAAAAGAAAAATACGATGCAGACGTTTCTTTGCAGGAATTTGATTTGGGACGATTAATCAAAAACGATTCAATCGGAAAAATTACGCTTAAAGCGAAAGTTAAAGGAAATGGTTTAGATCCAAAAACAGCAAATGCAGAGATTGATGGTTTGGTTCAGAAAGCAGTTTTTAATCGATATACATATAAGAATTTAGCTTTAAAAGGAAATATCGAAAATGGTTCTTTCGCAGTAAAATCTGGAATAAAAGATCCGAATCTGAATTTTGATTTAACTGCAAGCGGAGACACAAAAGACAAATACCCAACTGTAAAATTAAAACTGAATTTAGATATTGCCGATTTAGAAAAATTGAATCTCCATGCAGGACCAATGAAACTTCGCGGAAATGTAGATGCCGATATTACCAACAGTAATCCAGATTTTCTAAACGGAAAAGTGTTTTTATCCAACATTCAGATTTTGCAAGATGTTGAGCCAATTGTTTTGGATTCGATTCGTGTTTTGGCTTTCGCAGATAAAGACAGTAATTCGATTAAAATTTCGTCTCAATTTCTAAAAGCAGAAGTGACTGGAAAATACAAACTGACGACTTTGGCAAATTCAGTTCAAAAGTCATTATCGAAATATATTGATCTTAAAAACCCGAAAGTTAACGCAGAATCAGATGAGCAAAGATTGGCGTTTATGTTGAAAGTTGATAATGATCCAGTGCTTTTTAAATTGTTGCCAAAACTGACAGGTTTAGAGCCTTTTACAATCAATGGAAAATACAATAATCAGACGGATTCTTTAGAAGTAAAAGGGACGATTCCGAGAATTGTTTACGCGAATAACACTATTTCTGATGGACGAATCAATATTGTGGCAAAAGAAAATGCTTTAGAATATTCGGTTTCTGTTGCTACAATTGAAAGCGGTTCTTTAAAAATTCCATTTACAAGTTTAAACGGAGAAGTTCAAAATAATATTTTGACTTATGCGCTTGAAGTTCAGGATGCAAAACAAAAACAGCAATATTTTATTGCAGGTGAATTTAAAGCAGAAGATTCTAAAAATATAGTAAAGTTCGATTCTGAAAACTTCATTTTAAATTATGACAAATGGAATGTCGATCCAGAAAATTCAATTGAATTTGGAGAAAAAAGACTGTATGTCAATAAATTCAATTTGAATAATAACGGAAATGAGTTAAAAGTACAATCGCAAGGAAATCAAGATAATGCGCCGTTACAGGTCGACTTTGTAAACTTCAAAATTGAAACCATTATGAATATGGTCAAAAAAGACGAGTTGTTGATGCAAGGTTTGATAAACGGAAATGCTTTGGTTGAAAATGTAATGACAAACCCGACTTTTACATCAGATTTAAAAATAGATGATTTTACTTTTAAAGGATCAAAAGTTGGTGATTTAGAAATAAAAGTTGACAATAAAACCGCTAATACGCTTGCCGCGAATGTAGCTTTGAGTGACGAAGGAAACGATCTAAAACTGACAGGAGATTATCGGTTAGACGCTGGAAATTTTGATTTTGATGTTGCAATTAATGAACTGTACATCAAAAGTATTCAAGGATTCAGTATGGGAAATATTACTGAAGGACAAGGTTTTTTATCGGGAAATTTTAAATTGACAGGAAATACTTCTGCTCCAAAAATTAATGGAGAATTAAACTTTAATGATGCTGGTTTTAGAGTAACGCAACTGAATTCCTATTTTAAAACTAAAAACGAAAAAATCACTTTCAATAACGAAACCATTTCATTTGATAAATTCTCTCTTTTTGACGAAAACGACAATGAATTATATGTAAACGGAACAATTCAGTCTCCAGATTTTGTTAAATATAATTTCAATTTGGTTGTTGAAGCAAACGATTTTAGAGCGATTAATTCGAAAGCAAAAGACAACGATTTGTTTTATGGTGATTTGTTTTTGGACACAAAACTGAATATTAAAGGAAATCTCGATAGTCCTGTTATTGACGGAACGCTTAAAATCAATAAAGAAACCAAATTTACAGTCGTAATGCCGCAGTCAGATCCATCAATTGCGGATAGAGAAGGGATTGTAGAATTTGTGGATGAAGACAATTTGTATTTGCGACAAACGGTTGATATGCAGAACAAACTGAATCAATCGGAATTGAAAGGAATGAACGTTAATGTCGCAATTTCGATTGATAAAGAAGCAGAATTAACTCTCCTGATTGATAAATCTAATGGCGACTATTTGAATTTGAAAGGAGAAGCAGAGTTAGTAGGCGGAATCGATCAATCTGGAAAAACAACTTTGACAGGAAAATATGAATTTTCAGATGGTTCTTATCAAATGAATTTCAACGGAATAAAAAGAAAATTTGATATTCAGAAAGGAAGTTTTATTACTTGGAACGGCGAACCAACAATGGCAACTTTAAATATTACAGCTATTTATAAAGTAAACACAGCACCAATTGATTTGTTAGGAAGTCAGTTGACAAATCTACCTCCATCGGTTCAAAATACTTATAAACAAAAACTTCCTTTTCAGACTTTGTTGAAAATGAATGGAGAATTGCTTAAACCAGAAATCTCATTTGGAATTGTGCTTCCAGAAGGGAATTATAATGTTTCTACAGATGTTGTAGATATGACACAAACAAAACTGAAACAATTAGAGCAAGATCCAGCGGAATTGAATAAACAGGTTTTTGCACTTTTATTGTTAAACCGATTTGTGGGCGAAAATCCGTTTTCTAGTGAAAGTGGCGGTACAAATGCAGAATCTTTTGCTAGACAAAGTGTAAGTAAAATTCTTTCGCAGCAATTAAATAATCTGGCAGGAGATCTTATTACAGGTTTTGAAGTAAATTTTGATTTAGAATCGACAGAAGATTACACGACAGGAACCATGCAAAACAGAACTGATTTGAATGTCGAGGTTTCTAAAAAATTACTAGACGATCGTTTGAAAGTTACTGTTGGAAGCAGTTTTGGAGTAGAAGGACAGGAACGCGCCAACGAAGAAACAACCAACATTGCGGGCGATGTAGCATTAGATTATCAATTGACAAAAGACGGTCGCTATATGGTTCGTGCCTATCGTAAAAATCAATATCAGGTTGCAGTTGAAGGTCAGGTAATTGAGACTGGAGTGGCGTTTGTAATCACGATGAGTTACAATAAATTCAGAGAACTTTTTCATCGTACAGAAAAAGAGAAACAATTAATTAGAGAAGAAAAAATACGTAAGGAAAAAGAAAAACAGAAAAAGAAAGAACAGAAGGAAAAGGAAAAATTGCAGGAGAACGAAGACGAAAAAACAATTGAAGGAAATGAGCAGAAAACATAATCATATAAACCCATTTTATATAAAGTGTATTGCACTGCTTTCCTTGTTTTTTGTTGTAGGATGCAGTAATACAAAATACCTTCCAGAGGGCGATTTGCTTTATACAGGAGGTTCCGTGACCATAAAAGATTCGATTATGAAAAAGAAAAATCGAAAAGCATTAGAAAAGGAACTCGAGGGTTTGTTGCGCCCAAAACCAAACAAGCAAATCTTTGGCTTGCGTCCAAAATTATTAATCTATAATCTTGCTGGCGAACCTAAAAAAGATAAAGGAACAAGATATTGGTTAAGAAATAAAGTCGGAGAACCGCCAGTACTTTTCAGTCAGGTAGATTTAGATTATAATGCTTCTGTCCTTCGAAATTTTACTGAAAATAGAGGCTATTTTAAAACCCGTGTAAGTGCCGATTCTACTGTTCGAAATAAAAGAGTTACGGCAGAGTATATCGTTACTCCAAGACAGCAATACATTATAAAAAGCGTGATATTTCCAGACGATTCTTTAAAAATGTCAAAGATTATTGCAAAAAGCAGCAGAAGAAGTTTGCTTAAAGTAGGTGCGCCTTATGATTTGGATGTTATTAAAGCAGAAAGAGAAAGAATTGATGCGAGATTAAAAGAAAAAGGTTATTTCTATTTTAATCCAGATTATATTTTGGCGAAAGTAGACAGCAGCAAAGGAGATCACGAAGTAAGAATTAGATTGGTTATAAAAGACGATACGCCAGTAAAAGCTTTAACCACTTATAAAATTGATAAGATTTTTGTGTATCCAAATTATTCTCTAACGAATGATAGTGCTGTTTATCGAAAAAGAAACATGACACAATATAAAGATCTCACGATAATTGATACGACAGAAACTTTCAAACCAAGAATTTACGATCGAACGATTTATTTCAAAAAAGGAGATGTTTATAATCGAAAAGATCATAATTTGACTTTAAACCGATTTGTGAATCTTGGTACTTTCAGTTTTGTAAAGAACGAATTTAGACCTTCAGATTCTATTCCAAATGCTTTAAATTCCTATTATTACTTGACTCTGTTGCCTAAAAAGTTTATTCGTGTTGAAGTTATTGGAAAAACGAATTCAGCGAGTTATACTGGGACAGAGTTAAATTTAAACTGGAATAACCGAAACTTTTTTAGAGGAGCAGAATTGTTTACAGCTTCTGTTTTTGGAGGAGCCGATTTTCAGCTTGGAGGAGTAAATAAAGGGAAAAATATTTATAAACTCGGAGGTGAGGTGAGTTTGACTTGGCCAAGATTTATAACGCCTTTTCATATTGAAGGGAACAGCGAATATGTACCTAGAACCAAAGCAACTTTGCGTTATGAATACCAAAAAAGAACCGAGCTTTATGCTTTGAATTCTTTCAATACTTCTTTTGGATATATGTGGAAAGAGAACATTCGTAAAGAACATCAATTGAATGTAATCGATGTAACTTACGTAAGCCCAAATCATGTTACGCCAGAATATTTGGAAGATATTAAAACCGACCCAGCATTAGGAAAAGTAATTGAAAAACAATTGATTTTTGGCCCGACTTACAATTATACGTATACAAACACGATGCAGAAGCGTAAAAGACATACGATATATTTTAACGGCGAATTAGATTTGGCAGGAAATCTAACAGGGGCAGTTACTGGAGCTAATATTAAGAAAAATGATACGATAAAAATCTTTGATGTTCCGTTTAGCCAATATGTGAAAATCAGATCCGATTTTAGACATTATTTGAAGCTTGGAAAAGAAAGTGAATTGGCCAGTAGATTGATTGTTGGTGCAGGATTTGCTTACGGAAATTCGAATACACTTCCAGCTTCAAAACAGTTTGTAGTTGGAGGAACCAATAGTATTAGAGCTTTTAGGGCGCGAACTTTAGGGCCAGGAAGTTATGTTATTCCGCCTACAACAACTAACAATTATACGCCCGATCAATCTGCAGATTTAAAACTAGAATTCAATACCGAATATCGAGCTAAATTATTTAGTATTGTAAGAGGCGCCGTATTTGTAGATGCTGGAAATATTTGGCTTTTGCACGCCGACCCTAATAAACCTGGAGCAGAAATTTCAAAAGATTTTATGAAAGAAATTGCCGTTGGAGCAGGAGCAGGTTTACGTTTCGATTTGTCGTTTTTAATTTTACGAACAGATTTGGCTATTCCGCTTCGAAATCCTGCTTTGCCAGACGGACAAAGATGGATAATTGATGATATTAATTTTGGAAGCAGTTCTTGGAGAAAAGATAACCTAATTTTGAATATCGCAATCGGTTATCCGTTCTAGGCTTATTAGCCACGAATTCACGAATTTTTGTTAATCTATATAGATATTTATAATTGAATTTCACAAATTTTGATTTGCGAAATTGGAAAAATTAATAGCCAAAGAGATTAGCGAAAATTCGTGAATTCGTGGCGGAATAAAAGAAAAAATGAAGTAAATTGGTCTAAAATATTTTAGAAGAATGCAAAACTTGATCAAAAGAATTATAGGCGCTGGTGTTATTGTTTTACTTATTGTCTTGGCTTTTAAATATTGCCAGTTCAAAAAAGAAGACGATTCAGATATTCAGTATAATACTAATTTAATTCAGCAGCAGATTCTTAACGTTGGAAAATTGGTTGTCACCGAAGGGCATTTCTCTGAAGTGATTACCTATAAAAATCAACAGAAATATTTAATGGATATGATTTCTTTTGAGAAAAAAGCTTTGATTGTGGTCAATGCAAACGTGACCGTTGCCTACGATTTACATAAAATGAAATATGATATTGATGAAAAAATAAAACCATCACGATTTTAAATATCCCAAAAGAAGAAATCACTATAAATCCAGATATTCAGTTTTACGATGTTGAACAAAGCAAACTAAATCCGTTTACAGGAGATGATTACAATAAAATCAATAAATCGGTAAAAGCGAATCTGGCTAAGAAAATCGAAAATTCAACCCTAAAAACCAATGCCCAAAACCGATTGATAAGCGAATTGTCTAAGATTTTAATCATGACCAATTCAATGGGATGGCAACTGCAATACAACGGAAAAACTATTGAATCTGAAACTGAATTGACTCAGGATTTGAAATTGTAAGATGAGGTTCAAAGAGGCAAAGGAACATAGTGGCAAAGTTTTTTTTGCCACAGATTAAAGGATTAAAATGATTTAATACCAAATTCTTGGATAGTTTTCATAAACAGACTTTCCACAATTTTGTCATTTCGACGAAGGAGAAATCTTCGCAAGTAACTCCGCAACGAAAAACCAATCTTTGTCGAGCTTCTCGTGGAGATTTCTCCTTCGTCGAAATGACAAATATTATGTTATTTACTTAATAAAAAACCTTTGCGCCTTAGTGCCTTTGTGGCAAATCAGGTAAAGAACTATCAAAAATCAAATCCAATCCACCAGAAATTAAATGCGCAATTTCAGGACGTCTTTCTTTCAATTGATCTAGGTAAACCAATATTTCTTGCAAAAGCTGTTTTTCGTTTGAATCCTTCAAAAGTTCAGTAATTTCGATAGCTAAAAGCCAATCGTTTGCATGATTATTTTTTAGTTTTTCGAAAACAGATTGCAATTCAGTATCAGCATTTTTATTATTTCGAATGTCACGAACAGTTGCATATAAATGCTCTAATTCATCACGTTCATCTGTATGTTTCGCTTTGATTGTTTTGGTTGAAGGAACAATATTAATTAAGTCAAAACTATTCACATCGGCTGGACCAGAAAAAGCAGAAATTACTTTTTTACCAATTGCCATATCGTAATTTCCCCATTCTGGCT
>Ga0160502_100621_pt1 | contig 17889 bp, 16 predicted proteins | sample DIDnMG_14_FD_108237 | JGI IMG/M metagenome (GOLD analysis project Ga0160502, IMG submission 108237) | Enriched soil microbial communities from UW Madison campus, WI, USA - DID2933_E24_Xylan MG | ecosystem: Environmental > Terrestrial > Soil > Unclassified | place: USA: Madison, Wisconsin... | reverse complement strand
GATTCTTTTTAAAGTCTCTTCTGGTGTATTTTCAAAATCAACAACACATTGAATATTATTAATTGTAGAACCGTCATTTAAAGCGATGAACTGATTATTTCTAAAAGTTCTCACCCAACCTTTTGCATTCACTTCCTGTAACGTCGTCGTACTGTTTAATAAGTCTCTAACTTTTGTGTGTTTCATTTTTATATATAATTGATATTAAATAATTATTCGTTTTGAACAACTGCAAATATAATCGATAATAATTAATTTTTGAAGCTGTTTCCCGCTCTTCGCTATATCTTTCTATTTTTAAAGAAAAAATAGAAAGGATGCCGCTTCGATCGGGGCTAGGGCATTTGGTTTCATGAGAATCATTTTAGATGCGTTTGTCATTCCGAGGTACGAGGAATCGCACTAGAAATTATTTCATCGTATTAAATTTCGTTTTTTCTCGTTTTTTAGAAATTTAGTTATCAAATAGAGAATAATAAAGGAACCTAAAATCGATAAAATTGCAGTAAAATAATTAAACGACTCACCACTAATTTGCATTGAATTTTCAGGATCATTAATTTTTATAGATTCAAAAAAATGCTCTTTTTTTATTTTACTATAACTGCCAACTTTTGAATAAATAAAAATGTAAGTTGTGCCATTTAAAAATAAAATTCGACTTTCTCCTATTTCCTCATCAGAATTATTTCCTTTGAAATTCAATTTGTAAGCTAAAAAAGTATTGATTTTTATTTCAGACGAATCTTTGAGAAATAAACCTTTTTTTGCCATGCTTTTAATTTGCTTGGCTATTTTAATTTTATAATTTCTTTTTAATTCATTTAGATTTTTAGGATTTTCTTCGCTTAATGTATCACTAGGAATTACATTTAATTTCATTGCAAAAAAAGAATCTTCTTTGGAATTTACATAATAGACTTTTCCTTTAACGCTTTGCTCGTTTATTTCAAAGATTTCCGGTTTGCTTGGAAAGTTTATTGAAATGTTTTCATCAATTTTAGTCTGACCAAAAAAGGTAAAAGAATTTAGTAATAATAAATAAAAAAAAATGTTCTTCATAAAGTATTTTACAATGTTTTGTCAGATAAATTAGTTTGTGTCAATTAGAGAAATTCGTGCCAAAAAACCTTACTTCTCCAAATTCTCCAATTCCTCTTTCTTAGTTTTCTTCTTCTCAAAAGTCAAAACCAGCGAAGGCAATACAACCAAATTAGCAAACATCGCAAATGCCAAAGTACAAGAAATTAATCCTCCAAGTGCAATGGTTCCGCTGAAGCTTGATAACGTGAAAGTTGCAAAACCTAAAATCAAAACTACTGATGTATAAAAAGTACTGATTCCAGTTTCTCTTAAAGCACTGAAAACCGATTTCTTCACTTTTCCGCCGCTTTGAAGCAAATCGTGTCTGTACTTAGCCATAAACTGAATTGCATTATCTACGGAGATTCCGAACGCGATACTAAATACTAAAATTGTTGAAGGTTTTAGCGGAATTCCGAAATAGCCCATTAATCCAGAAGTTATGCAAAGCGGTAAAATATTCGTAATTACTGATGCCATTACCATTTTGAAAGAACGGAATAAATACAAAATTAAAACTGCAATTGTCAAAATTGCGAAAATCAAAGATTCGATCAAGTTGTCAACTAAGTATGATGTTCCTTTCTGGAAAACCAATGCCTTTCCAGTAACGGTAACTTCAAAACGGTCTTTTGGGAAAATTTCATCAATTTTTGAATGTAATTTTTTCTCCACTTTTGCCATTTCATCTGTTCCAATATCTTTCATGAAAGTCGTGATTCTGGCATATTGTCCAGTTGAATCAACATAAGCTTTCATTAGATTTTCTTTGCTGTTTTTCGTAGCATTTTTGGCATAACTTAAAATAAAAGTCTGCTCTTGCGAAGTTGGCAATTGATAATATTCTGGATTTCCATTGTAGAAAGCTTGTTTCGAATATTTAACCAAATTAACTACAGAAACTGGTTTTGCTAATTCTGGAATTTCAGCAATAGTATTTTGCAATTCATCCATTTTACGAATTGTAGAAGCCTTCATAACACCTTTTTTCTTTTTGGTGTCAATCATAATTTCCAACGGCATTACTCCGTTGAATTCTTTTTCGTAAAATAAAATATCTTTAAAGAAAGAAGCACTTTTTGGCATTTCGCCAATCAAACTTCCTGAAACTTTCATTTGAGAAACTCCAATTACACTGAAAACCAAAAGCAAACCATAAACAATATAAACAACTTTACGTTTTGATTTTACCAAGTCTTCAACAACGTTCAATAAAGTCGAAATGTATGTTTTTGTTAAATGGTATAAGTGTTTTTCTTTTGGCAAAGGCATGAAACTGTAAATAATTGGCACGATGAAAAGCGTCAATAAGTAAACAGAAATCACGTTGATTGAAGTTACCATTCCGAATTCGAAAAGCAAATCGTTTCCTGTAATCATGAATGTTGCAAAACCAATCGCGGTAGTTAAATTTGTCATTAAAGTCGAAACTCCAATTTTAGAAATAACACGCTGTAAAGCTTTTGCCTGATTATTATGCAATTTGATTTCCTGCTGGTATTTATTGATTAAGAAAATACAGTTTGTAATTCCGATTACAATAATCAGCGGTGGAATAATAGCTGTTAAAATCGTGATTTTATAACCAAATAATCCCAACGTTCCAAATGACCAGATTACGCCGACTATTAAAATACAAATTGAAATAAATGTCGCTCTAAACGAACGGAAAAAGAAAAAGAAAATCAGAGAAACGGTCAATAAAGCCGCACCAATGAAAAGTCCGATTTCGCCTTTCATATCTGCAGCATTAATCGTTCTGATGTATGGCATTCCAGAAACTTTAAGATCAATTCCTGTTGTTTTTTCGAATTTATCGATTTTCGGAACTAAATTTTCAAGTATGAAAGCCTTTCTTTGTGGTGTATTTACTAAAGCTTTATTGATATAAATCGCAGAACGGACACTTCCGCTTTCTTTGTTAAACAATAATCCTTCGTAAAACGGCAAGTTATTGAATAATTCGTGCTGAACGCTTTTTAAATATGCTGGATCTAAAACTTTGCTTTGATCGATAAATGGAGTTAAAACGAATTTTTCGTTAATCGTATCTTTTTCCAGTTTTTTTAAATCATTTAAAGAAACTACTAAATCAACTTCTTTAGACTTTTTTAAACCTGTCATCAACTCATTCCAAGCGGCATAATTCTTAGGCGTAAAAAAGTTTTTATCCTGAAAACCAATAACCACAAGGTTTCCTTCTTCACCAAATTTATCTAAGAATTTTTGGTATTCTTTATTTGCAATATGATCTTTTGGAAGCAGGTTTGCTTCGGTATACGTCATAGAAAGATTCTTCCATTGGTAACCAAGGAAAATAGTTAAGGCAGATAGGATAACCAGAATTGTTATTCTGTTTTTAAGTATAATTCGGGCCAACTTCTCCCAAAATCCAACTTGAATAGTGTTTTTCATAAATTCTTTAAAAATGGTTGCAAATGTAGTGAAAAGTGCTCGAAATCATAAACAATCGTTTGTATTTTACTTAATGTTAACACAAATTTGATGGCTTTTGGTTTGTGATAATTTTCTTGTTTTTTGTTATAGAACCAGTAGCTTTTCCCATATTTGTAGTGAATTTACAATTGATTAATACAATTCAAAACAAGCTAAATGCAACAAAACAATACAACAACTTTTATTTTTCTGGCAATTCTGTTGCTGTTAATCGTCATCATTTGTTTTATGGTTTACCAATTAATGCAAACCAAAAAGGCGAAAGACGATGCAGAGAAAAGCTTTTATGCTTTAGAATCAAAAGTAAATGACTTACAGCTGGAAAATCTGGAATCAAAACTGAATCCGCATTTGTTTAAGAATATTTTAAACTCAATTCAGTCGCACGCTTACCAAACTTATTTTGCTTTGGATAAACTGGCGAATGTTCTCGATTATATTTTATACGAAAGCAAAAAGAAATTTGTAACCGCGAAAGAAGAAATTGATTTTGCTTTGAATTTAATCGAAATCAATAAAATCAAAATTAGTCCGCTTTTTGAGTTAAAGATCAAAACGAACATTAACAAAGAAGATAAATTGTACGATCAGCCTTTGCTAGCGCCTTTAATTTCTATTGATTTAATCGAAAATGCCTTTAAACACGCAGATCTTCAAAGTGCAGATGCTTTTATTTCAGTTGTTTTTGAATTTAAAGACAATGCTTTTTTTATGACGGTTTCGAATAAAATCTCAGACAAAAAGGTTTTGAAAAAAGAAAGAAGTGGTTTTGGTCACGCCACACTCGAACATCGTCTTCGCATTATTTATAAGAATAATTTCAAACTCGATAAGTTTGTAGAAAACGATGTTTATATTGCTCATCTAAAAATTGATTTACTTGAATACAAAACTGAAATGCTTGCTTCTGGACGATGAACTTCCGGGATTAACGTACCTAAAAATGCTTTGCGAACAAATTCCTGAATTGGAAATTGTAAAAACGTGCAACGATCCTGAGAAATTGCTGTCTGATTTTTCGAACCTTGATTTTGATTTGTTGATTTCGGATATAGAAATGCCTGGAATCGATGGTCTTCATCTTGCCGAAAAACTGCAGGACAAATTGGTGATTTTTTGCACGGCGTATAAAGAATATGCTGCCGAAGCTTTTAATATTGATGCGGTTGATTATATCACCAAACCTGTGAAATTGGAACGTTTGCAAAAAGCGATTACGAAAGCAACCGAACGTTTTGAAAAATCAAATTCAGCTAAAAAATTTATTCAGCTGAATACAGACAAAGGAAAAACGCTTTTGTATTTTAATAAAATTCAATATATAAAAACGGCTCTGAGTGACAGTCGAGATAAAGCTGTTTTGCTTACTGATGGAAGTTATCTGAATTTGAAAAATGTAAAATTTGATACTCTTTTAAACGAATTGCCAGATGCTGATTTTTGCCGAATAAATAAAAAAGAAATAGTAGCCGTAAAAGCAATAAAATTCTTTAATCATAACGAAATTGTTCTGCATCACGTAGAAGAAAACAATAAAAACGTAACGCTAATTTTAAGCGAAACTTACCGCGCTGACTTCTTAAAGAAAGTTAAGATCTAAAACTTATTACAATTTTTTCCCGACTTGTTACATGCAATAAAAATTAACAACTGAATTTCTTTTTCACTAAATTCACAGTGCGGATATTTGCGCAATAATCTAAAGAACGAGTTTATGAATAACATTAGGAATTCCTTATTCTATGTTACAATCATTGGTGGTTTTACAGCACTGATATACTGGGTAATTTCAAAAGGTGCCTCGTTAGAAGTAGGGCGTAATATTGTAAAGAAAAGTGTTGAAAGTAATCATTGGAAAGATTTTTTGCACTCGATGGTGGACAATTTACAGCATCCATTGGCAATTTTACTGGCACAAATAGTTACCATCATTTTAGTTGCTCGTTTGTTTGGATGGTTTTTTAGAAAAATTGGACAGCCTTCGGTAATTGGCGAAATGATCGCTGGAATCGTACTTGGACCATCTCTAGTCGGAATGTATTTTCCAGAATTTTCTGCAGCTTTATTTCCAAAAGAATCTTTAGGGAACTTACAATTTTTAAGTCAGATTGGTTTAATCCTTTTCATGTTTGTAATTGGGATGGAACTGGATTTGAAAGTGCTAAAAAACAAAGCTCATGATGCAGTGGTAATCAGTCATGCTAGTATTGTAATTCCGTTTGCTTTAGGTTTATCATTGGCTTATTTTATTTATGAAACGTATGCTCCGCTGGGAGTTGAATTTTCTTCATTCGGTTTATTTATGGGTATTGCGATGAGTATTACAGCTTTCCCAGTTTTGGCTAGAATTGTTCAGGAACGCGGCATGCAAAAAACCAAACTAGGAACTATTGCGATTACTTGTGCTGCGGCAGATGATATCACGGCTTGGTGTATTTTGGCAGTTGTAATTGCGATTGTTAAAGCAGGTTCGCTTTCTAGTTCGCTTTATGTAATTGGAATGGCGATTTTGTACGTGATTATCATGTTGAAAATCGTTCGTCCGTTCTTGAAAAGAGTAGGAGATTTGAATGCAACGCGCGAGAGTTTAAATAAGCCAGTTGTTGCCATTTTCTTTATTACACTTTTAATCTCTTCTTATGCATCAGAATTAATTGGAATTCATGCTTTATTCGGGGCTTTTTTAGCTGGAGCGATTATGCCTGAAAACAATAAATTCAGAAACATATTTATCGAAAAAGTTGAAGACGTTTCGATAATCGTTTTATTGCCATTATTCTTTGTGTTTACAGGTTTGCGCACGCAAATAGGATTGTTAAACGATCCTGAATTATGGAAAATTACGGGTTTGATTATTTTGGTTGCGGTAGTTGGTAAATTCTTTGGAAGTGCTTTGGCAGCCAAATTTATGGGACAAAACTGGAAAGACAGTTTGTCTATTGGAGCCTTAATGAATACACGTGGTTTAATGGAATTGGTAGTGCTGAATATTGGTTATGATCTTGGAGTTTTATCAACTGAGATTTTTACCATGATGGTAATTATGGCGTTACTGACTACTTTTATGACGGGCCCAGCATTAGACTTTATCGGATTTATTTTTAAAGATAATATTACTGCCGTTCAGCAAGAGATTGGAAGTAAAATCAAATTCAAGATTCTGCTTTCGTTTGCAACTCCAGAAAAAGGAAAAAAGTTGCTTAAAATTGCAAACAGCCTTGTTAAAAAACAAGCAGATAATTCGGTTGTAACGGCGATGCATATTTCTTTAAGTACAGAAATACATTCGTTTGATGTGAAAGAGCATGAACGTAAAATGATTGGGCCAGTGGTTGAAGAATCACAGTTGCTGAATCAAAACATGGTTAGTTTATTTAAAGTTTCTAATGATATTGATTCGGATATTATTGATACGGCAAATCACGGAGAATACGATTTGCTTTTGGTTGGTTTAGGACAATCTATTTTTGACGGAACTTTATTAGGTAAAATACTTGGTTTCACAACTCGAATTGTAAATCCAGATCGTTTGATTGATAAGTTTACGGGAAAAGAAGGTTTGTTTGAAAATAATCCGTTTGATGAAAGAACGCGTCACATTATTACTAAAACAAAAATGCCAGTCGGAATCTTTATTGATAAAGATCTAGAAGAAGTAAACCAGATTTTTATGCCTGTATTTAGTAAAGAAGATGCTTTCTTAATTGATTATGCTAAGAAATTAATCAATAATAATGGTTCTCAAATTACAGTTTTAGATGCAAGTGGCGAAGTTAGAAGTACACGTGAAATTCAGGAAACAATTCGTTCTATCGAACAGATTGCGCCAAATCATATCATGATTATGAATGACAGAACATTGAAAAAAGAGTTTTTAGAAAGTCAGGATTTAATGATTATTAGTCTTGATAGCTGGAAAAAATTAATAGAATCACAAAGTATCTGGCTGAATAATTCACCTTCGGTTTTGATTCTTAAACCATAAGGGTTAGAAATTTCAAAATTTTAAAATCCCAAATTCCAAATGACTATTGGAGTTTGGGATTTTTTATGGATTGTGTAGAACTTTGACAAAGTTTAAAAGTTGAATAATTTCTAAATTAAATTTTTAAATTTGTAAGATTTTATTTTAAAAATTTATAGTTATGAAAACTTTTGACGATACCCAGCTTTATAAATTATTATATGGGAAAGATTTTTCTAAAATTAAAGATTTCTTAGAAAAATATGGTTTAGACAGTGTAGATAGGGATGGTCGAACATTTTTAATGTCTGCCATAGTACATGGAGACGTTTCTATCATTAAAGAACTTTTATTGATTGGTTGCGATATGAATAAACAAGATGAGCAGGGTTTGACCGCCTTACATCTTGCAGCAATAAATGATAAAATTGATTCAGTTAAAATATTACTTGATTTTAAGGCAAAGATTGATGTTGTTGATAATATTGGAAACACTGCTTTATGGCGAGCAGCAATGGAATTGGAAAGTGATTCAGAAATAATTAAGCTATTATTAGAGAACGGATCAAACATTAACTTAGAAAACCAAAATGGTGTTTCACCTAAAGATCTGTTAGAGTGATCTTTGACAAAGTTGTAAGTTCAAAGATTGCAATTGGAATTTGGAATTTAACTTTTAAAGTCCAAGATCAAGAACATAAGAAATCTTAACAGCAACGTTATCTTCAAACTTCATCAGCTGATTTGGACCATAACGATAGAATCCTCCCAAACCAAAACCTTTAAAGATTCTGTTTAATTCAATTCCCGATTCAAAATAGCCTTTGTCAAGTGTTTTATAATCTGGACCAACATGCTGTTCGGGTTTTTCCATATTTCCCCAAGCCATTCTCGTTACTAAAACCAAAGAAGGTCTAACTTTTTTGAAAAGTGTAATTCGGTCAAAACCATGTTTTATTTGGAACATTAAATATTGGCTTGAGAAAAACTCATTGAAAAACATGGTTTCAAAAGCATTTCTTCCTGAAAAAGTGATACGCTGAATAACGGTTTCTTTAGTTAAATTATTTGGAGAAGTATTGTACAAATGCGTAATTGGAACATCTCCCATTGCATAACCTGCTTGCAAAAGCAAACTCGTTTTCTGACGGTTTAAATATTGCTTTTCGTATTCGGCTTTAAAATCTATTTTGCTAAAAGTAAAATCATTATCAAATACATTTGGTAAAGACTGCGTGTATTGCAAAGTAAATCTCGGAAATCTTTTATCGCTTTCATTTCTTCCAGTTGGAGTTTGCATAAAATCGCTGAAAGGTGCCCAAACAATCGAAAGCATTGCCGTAGTCATAATATAACTCGAATACAATTTTCCATTTAGATTAAAAAGATAATCAAATTTTGGCTCGATGTAATTTCTTGAAAGTTCTAAAACAGCTTCAGTTTTCGGAATAAATTTGGTTTGAATATTCCCTCGCCATCCCGTGTATTCATAGAAAGTACTAATGTTGATTGGACGTGGGTCGTAAATTTTGAAAACACGTTTATCAACCGAAAAGACAGTACTTGCAATTTCTCGAACATCATCAGCATAATAACCATTAAGCCAAGTATTGGTGTGTTTGTCTAATAAAACGCCAGCTCCGACACTATATTTAAAAACACCATCTTTTGTTCCGTAAGCGGTATAGCCTTCAAGACGGAAGTTTTTTGACAAACGATCGTTTGTAATTCCGCCCACACCAAGACGGAAACCTTCGTAATTATTATAACTTATGATTTTTTTCAAGTCCAAATCGATTGGGCCAATTGGGTAAAATCCATTGATTATTTTTCGGCCAATTCCAAGACGTTTTTCAATTCTGTTGCGAACAGAAAGGCTATCAAGCAATAAATAGGTTTTTTGGCTTTTTAAGTCAAGATTTTCCTTTCGGTAAGCTTCCCAGAAACTTTCAGGTTTTTTGGCCGCGTCGTCTTTAATTTCGATGTAAAGCGAAGGGTTTTTAATGGGATTGTTGGTATTAACGCGAATATCGAAGCTATTACTCTCAGAAAGGAGATAAGTAAAATCTGAAGCCACTTTTTTTCTAGGTTCGAAATTATCTTCAACATCTCCGTCAAATTGAATAGTTCCGCCTAAAATTCTAATATCGTCGTCGTTTTTTCCTTTTACAATTTTAAAAGTCGTATTGCTTTGAAACCATATTTTTTCTTTCGGAATATATTCAAATTCATGAATACCGCTAATGTCCAAAACACCTTTAATTCGCATTACCGCTTTCGCGACAGCAAAATTCTCCCTGTCGATATATAAAACACCTTCTAATCCAGATGTTTTATGGTTTGACTTATTTTTAAAATAAATCATATACGTGTCACGACCTCGAATGCTTACGGTATCCAGCAATTTATAATTATAGGTCGAAGGAGCATTTTTCGAAATAGGATTTTCATATCTGGTTTCAAATAATTCGTAATTCGAATCATAAATAGAAATCGACTGAAGGTTGAAAGCCAGAACTTCATAAATAGGCTGTTTGAAACCTGCTATTTTAGTTCCTAAAACAGTTTCTTTTAATTTGCTGTTTGCAAATTGATATTGCGATACTTTCTCGGTTTGAAACAAATGCTGTTTGCTTACAATTTCTTTAAACTTGTAATCGGAAGAATCAATGATGATTTTTTTGTTTAAATCTTTATACGTTGCCGAAGTATCGATACGTCCGTCAATCGAGTCAGGATTTGCAGTTACAATAAGTTTATTATAGGTTTTGTACTCAAAACTGCTGAGTTTTTTCTGCGGATCATTTAGCGATTTATTGGCAATAACTTTTTTAATGATTGTTAAAGCTGGATTTTCATTAGAAACTACAACTTCTTGCAAGTCGTCTGTCTTCTGCGAAAGCGAAACAGCATAAAAAGTTTTGTTGCTGATTAAAGCTACTGTTTTGGTTTGAAAACCGATATAAGAAACGGTAAGTGAGGTTGCAGATGAGCTGATTTTGAAAATAAATTTACCATCAACATCTGTAATTGTGTTATTGTTTTCTGAAGTCGTAATTGTAGCAAACGGAAGAGGTTTGTTGTTTGAATCGGTTACGATTCCGTTTATTTGAATTTGCGCTTGAAGTGTAAGCGTAAAAAACAAAGTCAAAAAACAAAATAGCTTCATACAGAATGATATAGTTTCAAAAACGAAAAGAATTTAATTTTCGTATGCAAAAATAGTAATAAAAAAATCCGTCTGGCGCTAAACCAGACGGATTTTTATTTTATATCAAATCTCAACCTTATACTTTCATGATTTCAGCTTCTTTCGCTGTCAATAATTCATCGATTTTTTTGATAAAAGAGTTTGTTAAGTTTTGAACTTCTTCTTCAGCTGATTTACAGATATCTTCAGAAGTTCCTTCTTTTTCTAATTTTTTGATATCAGTATTAGCATCTTTACGAGAGTTACGAATACCAATTTTAGCATCTTCAGCTTCAGATTTTGCTTGTTTTGCTAAATCGCGACGACGCTCTTCTGTTAATGGCGGAACACTAATGATAATCATATCTCCATTGTTCATTGGGTTGAAACCAATATTTGCAATTAAGATTGCCTTTTCAATTGCTTGCAGCATATTTTTTTCAAATGGCTGTAATGTAATTGTTCTAGCATCTGGAACACTGATTTTAGATACTTGAGAAAGTGGAGTTGCAGATCCGTAATAATCTACAAACACACCTCCAAGCATAGCTGGAGAAGCTTTTCCTGCACGAATATTAAGAAATTCTTTCTCTAAGTGTGCAATAGTACCATTCATTGATTCCTCAGTACTTTCTAAAATAAAATCTATTTCTTCAGTCATTTTGTTTAGATTTTTAGTCCCGAAGCTTCGGGATAGAAGATTTCATTTTTAGACTATAAAAATAATTTCTTCTAATTTACGAACTAATGTTATTTTGTTTTTTGATTGCTTTAAGGTTGCGAAGATTTTAGAAAATCTAAAATTCTAATAATCTAAGCAGTCTATATGTTTACTACAGTTCCTATGTTTTCTCCGTCGCAGATTTTCAATAAGTTTCCAATTTTGTTCATATCAAAAACTACGATAGGCAATTTGTTTTCTTGGCTTAAGGTAAATGCAGTAGTATCCATTACATTTAATCCTTTTTTGATTACATCGTCAAACGAAATAAAATCAAATTTTACTGCAGAAGCATTTTTTTCTGGGTCAGAATCGTAAACACCATCAACGCGAGTACCTTTAAGAATAACATCAGCATTGATTTCGATACCTCTTAAAACGGCAGCAGTATCAGTTGTGAAATATGGATTTCCGGTTCCAGCACCAAAAATTACGATTCTTCCTTTTTCAAGGTGGCGGTCAGCTCTTCTCTTAATATAAGGTTCTGCAATAGATTCCATTTTTAGAGCAGTTTGAAGACGAGTTTTCATTCCTTTATCTTCAAGAGCGCCTTGTAATGCCATTCCGTTAATTACAGTTGCAAGCATTCCCATGTAATCGCCTTGAACTCTGTCCATTCCTGAGCTTGCTCCTGCAACGCCTCTAAATATATTTCCTCCTCCAATAACAATTGCAATTTCTACTCCTTTGTTGTGAATTTGCTTAATTTCATCTGCATACTCGGCTAATCTTTTTGGGTCAATACCGTATTGTAAATCACCCATCAGCGCTTCGCCGCTAAGTTTTAGAAGAATTCTTTTATATTTCATGTGTGTGTCGCGTTAATTTGTGCAAATATAGACATATTCTGATTTTTAAAAATAATGTTTGCAAAATTATTTTAGAATCGTTGCATTAATTAGAATGTTTAAATTTGTAGGATTTTTATTTTGAATAATTATTTCTTTAAAAGTATAGAGGAATCAAAAGAATATTTATAATTGTCTAATTTTAATTTAATCAGTAATGAAGATAACAGAGGCCATGAACACTTATGATATTGCATTATTTGCAATTAAATATAAAGGATTTGAAGTATCGTTGGAAATGAATCATTCAAAAGACGAAATACTTTTTTGGATAGCAAAAAATAATGACATATCAGTTTCTGCTTTTAATCCCTTATCTCTTCTAGGTTTAGTTCAGATTGCTGAGAAGTATGGCGAGAATTGGAATTCTCTTGAAACAGGAAATATATATGATGAAATTTTCAATTCGGAGATGTGATAAATGTCATTTCCCCGTCTTCCTAAATTTCGTATTTTTATTGTATCCTAAAAATGAAATAAATATGAAAAGCATCGTAGCCAAATCATTATTCAATAGTCATCCTTATGTTGAATATAGAAAAATAGTAACCGATTTATTGTCTGAAGGAAAATCAACTGGAAGCGAACAATCAGAAAGTCTGACCAATTATTCAAAATTGAATGAAGCAAGAATGAACCGTTTGGAGAAAACGATTACCATTTCTGATAACATTGCGGCTAAACTTCAAAACTTAGACAATCATTATATTTGGCTGGTTCTTTCAGAAGGATGGTGCGGAGATGCGGCGCAGATTCTTCCAATTTTAAATAAAATGGCTTTGGCTTCAAACAAGAAAATCGAACTAAAAATTGCATTTCGCGATGAAAATGATGATTTAATGAGCCACTATCTAACTAACGGCGGAAGAGGAATTCCAAAAGTAATTGTAATTTGTAAAGAAGCTGGAATTGTTCGTGCCGATTGGGGACCAAGACCAAAAGGCGCAACCGAATTAATGGCAAAACATAAAAGAGAAGTTGGCGCCATTGACGAAAAAATCAAAACCGATCTTCAATTGTGGTATTTGGCAGATAAAGGAATTTCGGTTCAGGAAGAATTGGTCGAAATTATGGAAAACATCAAATATAATCGTCTTTAATCGGATTAATGTGTTGATAAACAGATGATTTGTTGATAAAATTATCTTAAAGTCTTTTTGACTTCAATAGAATTTTGTATCTTAGTGATGCTAACCCACGTCTATTATAACTTTCTGATTTACTCTTTTTATTGGTGTTTATTTAAATGTTTAACAATTAAAAGTGCACTATTATGAAAAAGTTATTCGAAAGGTTTTATGATTTCTTCTCTCAATTTTTATTCGGAGGAAAAAATGTGCCTCACTATTGAATTTAAGTAAGTATGAAATAGGATTACTTATTTAAGAAAGAGCCTGGCACATTACTGAATAAAAAGTAATGTGCTTTTTTATTATGCTTCAATTTTATTTTTCGGTTTGGAATTCTATTAAATAGGGTTTTAATCTCACACCATTTTGTTTCCTAAAATTATTTGTGATTAAAATTTGATATTTTTTGTTAGGTTCTAAATCGGCTTTAAAAGTCCATGATTTTTTATCAGATGACCAATTTCTTTCTGGTTTTATTTTAGGACAAGATTCTTCGCCTAAAGGTCCAAAATCTAATCCGGTATTATATCCGTTTAAAGGTTCAGAAAAAGTAATGGTAAATTCTGTTAAGCCAGATTTTACTTTTTGATCTCCATTTTTAAAAGGAGCTATTGCAGTAACTTTTGGACGTTGTTTTTCGTAATCACTTTCAAGCTGGTTTAAACTTTTGGGAAGTAATTTTGAAGCATCTACAATTTTTTCAACTTCTTTATCATTAGCAAAATCCAGCTGAATTAATTTTTTTATGGCTTCCGATTTGTTTTTAGAAGCATTGTAATAACGTTCGCAGATTCCATAACCAATATAATATCCTAAATCTCGAACTTTTAAATCATTTCTGTTTTCACCCCAAAGCCAATTGTAATTATTGCTCATAATATACAAGTCCGAAACAAATTGATCGATTACTTTTTTCTCGTTGTTTTTTCCGAATTCAATTGCTGGACTGCTCGATTTTTTGCCCGTCACTTTACAAGATACAAATTCTGCAACTCCTTAGTAAAGACACATTAAAAGCAGGTTTTCTGAAAATTCTTTCTGTTGCGTATGAATATATTCGTGTGTGCATAACAAAGCAATATTTTTTCTTGGATTGTATTCTTTATAAAATGCTTTTCTCCATTCTGGAAGTTCTTCAATAAAAGTATTTTCGTCTGCTAAAGACAATTCAGAACCAATTAAAATTCGATCGTTTTGAATTGTGCCGTTTGTTCTAAAAGCGCCAATAGAAAAGTAAATCGTTGAAGGTTTTAATTCAGGATAAGCTTCTTTTAATTTGCTAATATCTGTTTCGATTTCCGAATAAATCGAATTGAGGTTTGTAGTGTTAGGTTTTAAGGAATTCCAAAATTTAGGATATTTAGTAATAGCGCTAAGAAATTCTTTTGGGGTATAATGACGTACTTCAATCAAGCTTTTTAAACCTGGAGAAGCTTTTTCTAAATAAAATTCATTTAAAAATCGCAGTTGCGAAATACTGTCATTTGCAGAAATGATTTTGTCATACGCATTCCAAAAATTCGCAATATCTGTAGAGACAAATTTCTGGTTTGCTGTCTGACAATAAGATGATTTGATGAAAATTAAAAATAATGCTAAAAAGAAATTTCTCATTTTTTCGAATTTTAAAAGCACGCCTCTAAAATACAAAAAAGGGAATATAATCTAATGTTATAGATTTTCTTCGAATAAGGTAATATCAATCGCATTTTTCACGTCGTAATCGCCAGTTTTAGTTCGGCGTAAAACAGTTAAATGCGAACCTGAATTCATTGCTTTTCCAAAATCATAAGCTAGGGAACGAATGTAAGTTCCTTTAGAGCAAACTACTCTAAAATCTATTTCAGGTAATTCGATTCTAGTGATTTCAAATTCGTGAATAGTAGTTTTTCTGCTTTCAATTTCGATAGATTCTCCAGCGCGTGCATGTTCGTATAAACGAACTCCGTCTTTTTTAATAGCTGAGAAAATAGGCGGTTTTTGATCGATTTCGCCTAAAAATTGTTTTACCGTTTCATGGATCAAAGCTTCATCGATATGATCGGTTGGAAAAGTCTGATCGATTTCAGTTTCTAAATCGTAGGATGGAGTAGTGGCTCCAATGTAAAAAGTTCCAGTATATTCTTTAGCCTGACCTTGAAGTTCTGAGATTCTTTTAGTGAATTTTCCTGTGCAGATTAATAAAAGTCCAGTCGCTAAAGGATCTAAAGTTCCTGCATGGCCAATTTTGAACTTTTTTGGAAGTCCAACTTTATTGATTAAAAGGTATTTTAATTTATTGACAGCTTGAAATGAACTCCATTTTAATGGTTTGTCAATCAATAAAACTTGTCCTTCTAAATATTCTTCAGGTGTCATTATATAATCGTAAGCGGATGAATGAAAAAGTGAATCAATAATAAAATGATTCCAGCAATGATTCGGTAATAGCCAAAAACTTTAAATCCGTTTTTAGTCAAAAATCCGATGAAAGTTTTAATTGCTAAAAGTGCTACAGCAAAAGCAACAATGTTCCCAATAACCAACATGTTTACTTGATCGTGAGATAATTCAAAACCAGCTTTGTAATAATCGTAGCATTTTTTTGCAGTTGCGCCCAACATAGTTGGAACGGCTAAGAAAAATGAAAATTCTGCAGCAGAAGTTCTAGTCAGTTTTTGAGCCATACCTCCAACAATACTTGCGCCGCTTCGAGAAACTCCAGGAATCATAGCAAGACATTGGAATAAACCAATTTTTAGAGCTTTGGCATAAGTGATTTCAGTAGAAACTTCTGGATCATTTGGTTTGTTGAACCATTCATCAACTTTCAATAAAATAATTCCTCCAATTAAAAGAGAAATAGCAACAGTTACCGGATTTTCTAATAAACCGTCGATAATATCACTTAATAATAATCCTAAAACAACCGCAGGAATAAAAGCAACAAGAAGTTTAAAGTAAAAATCAAAAGTTTGAAAGAAACGTTTGAAATATAAAATGACAACCGAAAGTATCGCGCCAAGCTGAATTACAATGGTAAAAAGTTTAGTAAAATCATCTTTTGCTATTCCAAAAAAAGAAGAAGCAATAATCATGTGTCCCGTTGAAGAAACAGGTAAAAACTCTGTAATTCCTTCAATAATGGCAAGAACAATAGCTTGTAATGTGTTCATTTAATTTAGATTATTAGATTTTTAGACTTCTTAGACTTTTTAGATTTAAAAAGATTAATTTAATAATCTAAAGATCTAAGAAGTCTAAGCTGTCTAAGAAAGTCTATTTTGATTTTTTGAAAATAGAATAAATCGTGATTCCAAAACCGATTAAAACAGTTGTTGGTGCTAAACGAATACGTCTAAAACTGAAAATGTCTTCGTTGAATACATTAGGATCTGTACTTCCTCCGCCAGACATTAAGACAAATCCAAGTGCTATAACCGCAATTCCGATTAATAGGATTTTATAATTGATGCTGTCAAAAAGGAATTCCTGTTTTTGAACTTGTTGCTCTTCTTTATTATTGTTGTTTTTCATTTTGTCATTGCGAGGAACGAAGCAATCTTATCCTCTTTTTATATGAGTTTATATTTCAATCTAAAATCTAAAATCTGCAATCAAAAATTAATAAAGATCGTCAGTTCTTAAATTCAAGAAACGTTGTGTTGCAAAATGCGTACTTACCCAAGTAATTAGAACTCCTAATCCGAAAACGGCAACCAAAACTAAACCAGTTAAAACTTTGTCTTCTAGAATTCCTAAACCTGGGAAATTAGTATCGACATATAGTAAAAGTGCGATTAAAGCAATAATAGCCAAACCTGCGCCAAGCATTCCAAGTTTTACGCTTCGCATTACAAATGGTTTACGGATAAACGCTTTTGTTGCGCCAACCATTTGCATGGTTTTGATAATAAAACGATTTGAATGTATCGATAAACGCAGTGAACTGTTGATTAATAAAACAGCAATTACAGTCAAGAAACCGCTGATAATCAAAATCCACATACTTACTTTTCTGATGTTGTCATTTACCAGATTTACCAATTGTTTGTCGTAAACAATATCAGAAATCATAGCATTTTTGCGGAAACGGTTTTCGATTTTCAGGATACTGTCTCTTTCAACATAATCTGCTTTTAAGTGAATGTCGTATGAATTCAATAAAGGATTTTCTCCCAAAAAGGTTAAGAAATCTTCTCCGATAATATCAGTATGCTCTTTTGCTGCTTTTTCTTTGGATACATAAACAAAAGATTTAGCAAAAGGCGCTCTTTTAAGTTCTGTATTAAATGCTTTAATAATACTATCGTTTGCTTCATTTTTAAAGAAAACCGTCATTGCGATTTTTTCTTTAAAATCGTCAGCCAATTGTTTTGAATTAATAATGAATAATCCTAGTACTCCCAAAAGGAATAAAACCAAGAATACACTTAATACTACCGAAAAATAAGAGGAAATTAACCTGCGCTTTTGAAATTTATCAAAGTTAGAACTCATAGTCTGCTTAAATTATG
>Ga0160502_100620_pt1 | contig 17974 bp, 16 predicted proteins | sample DIDnMG_14_FD_108237 | JGI IMG/M metagenome (GOLD analysis project Ga0160502, IMG submission 108237) | Enriched soil microbial communities from UW Madison campus, WI, USA - DID2933_E24_Xylan MG | ecosystem: Environmental > Terrestrial > Soil > Unclassified | place: USA: Madison, Wisconsin... | reverse complement strand
TCGAAAAAAAATTCTTAATTTTGCGATCATTTTATCGGAAGAAAATACAAATCCAGTTAAGTACTTATAGAATATGACGAATACGAAAGAATTAAGTGTTGAGGACAAGTTAAGAGCAATATATGATTTACAGCTTATTGACTCTAGAATTGACGAAATCAGAAACGTTAGAGGAGAACTTCCTTTAGAGGTTGAAGATTTAGAAGATGAAGTTGCAGGTTTAAGCACTCGTTCAGAAAAACTGAAAGGTGAACTTGAAGTGATTGAGGAGCAAATCAAAGCAAAGAAAATTGCTATTGAGGAGCATAAAGAAGTGATCAAAAAGTACACAAAACAACAAGAATCAGTACGTAACAACAGAGAATTTAATTCTTTGACAAAAGAAGTTGAATTTCAAGAATTAGAAATTCAATTGGCTGAAAAGCAAATCAAAGAAATGAAAGCTTCTATCGAGCACAAAAAAGAAGTTATTTCTAATTTAAAAGAAAAACTTGATGCTAAAAGCTCTCATTTAAAACATAAAAAATCTGAATTAGACGCTATTATGGCTGAAACTCAGAAAGAAGAAACTTTCTTAACTGAGAAATCTGCTGAATTTTCTGCGCAAATTGAAGACAGATTATTAGCTGCTTACAACAGAATCAGAAGCAGTGTTCGTAACGGATTAGCTGTAGTTTCTATTGAAAGAGGAGCTTCTGCTGGATCTTTCTTCACAATTCCACCTCAAACTCAGGTTGAAATTGCTTCAAGAAAGAAAATCATCACTGATGAGCACTCTGGAAGAATCTTAGTTGATACGCAATTAGCTGAAGAAGAAAAAGAAAAAATGGAACAATTGTTCGCAAAATTCTAAATATCAAGTCCCGATTAAATCGGGACTTTTTTTTTACCTTTAAAAACTAAAAATATTAGTTTTGAAAATAAAAAAAGGAATTCGTTTTATCACATTAAAATCAGTTGGAACTTATATAAACTTCTTGAGTTATGTTCGTCCACAAAAAGCGATGGAACTTTCGTATGCACTTTTTAGCCAGCCACGAGTTGGCCGATTAAAAAAAGAAGAACTTCCAAAAGTTTTACGACATACAGAAACAGAAACGTTTCATCATAACGAACATCATTTTCAAACTTACATTTGGAAAGGAAATGAAACCAAAATTTTATTAGTTCATGGCTGGGAAAGCAATGCTTCTCGCTGGAAAAAAACTTTACCGCATCTTCAGAAATCGGGAAGTACAATTATAGCAATTGATGCGCCTGCTCACGGACAAAGTAGTGGAAAAGAATTTAATGTTCCGCTTTATGCCGAATTTATCAATAAAGCGGTAGAAAAATATCAGCCAGAAATTATAATTGGTCATTCTATTGGTGGCGCAGCCTGTGTTTATCATCAATATTTATTTCCGAATACGAGCATCAATAAAATGGTGATTTTGGGCGCTCCTTCAGATTTAAAAACTTTGATCGACAATTACATTTCGATGTTGAGTTTGAACAGAAAAATGCTTCCTCTTCTAGAAAATAAATTCATAAATCGTTTCAATTTTAAATTGGAAGATTTTTCAGGACAGAAATTTGCATCTGAATTTACTATTCCTGGATTTATTGCCCACGATACTTCTGATAAAATTGTGGCTTTCGCCGAAGGGCAAAAAATAGCCAGCAATTGGAAAAACAGTCAATTTATCGAAACCAGCGGTTTAGGTCACGGCATGCACGATGACGAATTATATGATAAAGTGATTGAGTTTCTTTTTGCCGAAGGTTCAAAGTAGCAAAGGCTCAGAGGTACAAAGTTTTTCCAAAAATTTAAAATCTGTCCCGAAGCTTCGGGGCTAAAATCTAAAATTAAAATGATCGCTGTAATTTTTGAAGTCATTCCGAACGAAGGAAAAAAAGAAGAATATTTAGATATCGCTGCAAATCTAAAACCCGAATTAAGCCATATTGATGGATTTATTTCGATAGAAAGATTTCAGAGTTTAGCTGATCCTGGAAAAATTTTGTCTTTATCTTTTTGGAGAGATGAAGAAAGTATTCAGCAATGGCGAAATCTAGAAATGCATCGTCATGCGCAAGCAAAAGGGAGAAATGAAGTTTTTAAAGATTATCATTTAAGAATTGCAAATGTAGTTCGTGACTACGGAATGTTCGACAGAAAAGAAACTCCTGAAGATAGTTCGATTTTTCATGATTCTTAGAAAAGGCTCAAAGGCTCAGAGGCACAAAGTGGCAAAGGTTTTTCTTATAGTTTCTAAGTTTTCTTTACAATAATCTAAGAAGTCTAAATTCTAAAATTCTAAGAAGTCTAAACTTTTAGCTACTTTTGCAGTATGGAAGAAAATTTAAAACGTCTTAATAAATTTATTGGAGAAACGGGATATTGTTCTCGTCGTGAAGCCGATAAATTAATTGAAGAAGGACGCGTAACTATAAATGGTGCGGTGGCGGAAATGGGAACTAAAGTTTCGCCAAATGATGAAGTGCGCATTGATGGTAAATTGATCGTTGAGAAAAACGAAAAAATGATTTATCTGGCATTCAACAAACCTGTCGGAATTGAATGTACGACCAACTTAGAAGTTAAAAACAACATCGTAGATTATATTAATTATCCAAAACGTATTTTCCCAATTGGAAGATTAGATAAAGCCAGTGAAGGATTGATTTTTATGACCAACGACGGTGATATTGTAAACAAGATTCTTCGCGCTAGAAACAACCACGAAAAAGAATATACTGTTACGGTAAACAAACCAATTACAGATCGTTTTATTCAGAGAATGGGAAATGGTGTTCCGATTTTGGATACGGTTACAAAAAAGTGTAAAGTAGAACAAATCAGCAAATACACTTTTAAAATCATTTTAACGCAGGGATTAAACCGTCAAATTAGAAGAATGTCTGAATACTTGGGTTACGAAGTTACAGCGCTTAAACGTATCCGAATTATCAATATTTCGTTAGATGTTCCTGTTGGCCGTTATAGAGAATTAACTGATGCTGAAATAAAAGAATTAAATCAGTTAATCGAGCCTTCTAGTAAAACTGAAGAAGCAAGTCTTCCAAAAGTTGAATCTCCAGCTCCAAGCCGAAGAAAAACATTTATTTCAAAACATGACCCTCGATTTAGAAAAAGAGGAGATAATTAAAAAAATGGGCGCTAAATATTTTAGCGCCCATTTTTACTTTCTATAAAAGCTTATTTATTTCAACACAGTAAATTTACCAATCACGTCTTTATATTTCTCGCTAAGCGTTACATGGTGATTCCCTTTTAAAACAATTAAATTATCGCTCAAAACTATTTCTAAAATTTTATTAGAATTTACAATAAAATTACGGTGTGTTCTAACAAATTGCATCGGATCTAAAAGTTCTATAATCTTGGTCAGTGAAATAAGAATTACAAATTTTTCAGTTTCGGTAATAATATTGCAATAACGATCTTCTACTTCGATATATAAAATATCTTCTATGCAAACCTTTTTTAATGCTTTCTTCTTTTTGATAAAAAGCGAATCGTTACTTACCACAGTATTTTGATCTTCGCTATGAAAAACATTTAACTGTTGGTAGAATTTTTCGACAGCCATTTCCATTGCATATAGAATTTCAAGTTCATTAAAAGGCTTCATTAAAAAGCTAAAAGGCTTGGTAAGTTTAGCTCTTTCAAAAATTTGACGGTCTTTTGAATTGGTTAAAAACACAAAAGGTTTTACACTGTTTGGAACAATGTTTATGGTTTCTGCAAAAGTAATCCCGTCAGGTTTTCCGTCTAGAAAAACATCAATAACTACTATATCCACTACATTATTATAAAACAGTGCAAGTGCTTCATTGTACGTCGATGCAATTCCGACAATATTATAATTATTATCTGTAAGCACCTTTACAAGCGCATCACTTTCTGAAACGGTATCTTCAATAATCAGTACGTTTATATTATCCATGATTTTTAAACTTTTGTAATGCAATTATAATTTTCGTTCCCACGTTTTCTTTGCTTTCTATCTCCAAGCTTCCTCCGTTCTTGTAAATCATACTTTTACACAACTGCAATCCAAGACCGGTTCCTATTATGTCATCATTCTCTTTTTTAGAAAGCAGCATAGTATCTTTCAGCAAATCACTTATCGTGTTTTCGCTCATTCCTACTCCAGTATCTTCAATTACCAAATAGCAATATTCTTCTGTAGAAGTTCTGGTATAAATACTTATCAAGCCATTCTCCTTTGAGAATTTAATTGCATTATCTAGAAAATTTCTAATAATGATTTTAAGCGAATCTGTATCTGCGAATACATATTCTGATTTTGCTACTTCATTTTTAAAACCGATATTCTTACTTAACATTAACGGTTTATAATTGTATTCTACATGCTGAACTATCGAAGCCAAGTGCAGAGATTCCTTAAAAAAGTAAGATTGTTTGGTTTGCAATAAAGCCCAATTCAACAAATTATCCAGTAAATTGTATGTACTGTTTGCTATAGTGCTGTTAGTGTGCAGCAAAGTATCCAGCTCTGTGAAATTTTTACTTTTAAGATTTTCAATCAGCTTCCCATTACTGGTTTTTAAAGCATTTACAGACGATCTTAGATCATGACTTACGATAGAAAACAACTTATCTTTTGTTGCATTTAACTCATCCAGTTCGTTTTTCTGTTTTAAAATGATTCTATTCTTTTTAATTTTTTGTCTGTAAAAATAAATCCCCGTTCCAAATAAAATCAGCAGTAAAATTGAAGAAGCTAGAAATCCATTTCGCTCTGCTGCTTTGATTTTATTCTCGGCTTCAAGAATATCTACTTCTTTTTGTTTTTGCTTGATTGCGAACTTTTTTTCAAGATCTGCAATTGCCCAAACTTTATTTTGATCGTTTAATGAATCTTTCCATTTTTCATATTCTTTCCTGTAGTTCAATGCCAGCGGAAAATTTTTCCTATTTTCCTCCACTACAGCCATATTTAACGTTGCATTTTGCTTTAACTCTAATGATTTTGCTTTCTGCGAAAGGCGATATGCTTTTTCAAAATAAGGAATTGCTTGATTATCTTTATATTGCTGATAATACAATGTTGCAATATCCATATAAGAGCCAATTAAAAGCACTGTATCTTTCTCTATTTCTTGTCGTTTTGCACTTTTAAACAAATATTCTTCAGCTTTCTCATAATTTTCTAGATGCAAATAACATAAACCTATATTATGAAGAACGGTACTGAATTTTATATCATAAAGCTGTTTGTTGGTTAACTTTTCAGTTTCATGAAAATACTGTAAAGCGAGTTTAAAATTATTTTTGCTTAAAGCGATTTCGCCCAACTTCATTTTAACTTTGTACGAAAACGGAAAACCGCTTGATATTTGATTTAATTCCTTTTTAGATTCATCTAGTAGTTTTTTTTCTTTAAAGCTTATTGCTCTAAAGTAATGGCAGTAATCTAAGATTTCTTTGTTTCGAGATTCGTTTATTTCTTTCATCGAATAAACCAAAGTAGAATCCCAATTATTTTGAAGAAAGAAGTTCTGCGCTTTATAGAAATTAGTATTTTCTTTAAATTTTTGAGCCTTAACTTTAATTGCCGTGCTCATCAAATTCTCTTTTTGAAGGTGCGTTTGAGAAAAAACAAATAAGGAAAATAACAATAGCGAAGTAGTCAATACTCTATTTATCATTACACTTTTTTACATTGCATTATACTGATAAAATTCATAAGTGCTGTAAAATCGAATTACAGCACTTTTTTTGATTAAGTAATTAACCTGACTGTACATTGGTTACTGTTCCTCTAGAAGCAACAGGATCGACATCCCAAAGAAAAGTCTGTATTTGTTCAATATTTGAAAGTCCGCCGATAAAATTATCCGCATCTGCCGTAAAAATTATTTCATAGATCACTAAGTCTTCTGATAATTCTTCAGGCATATCATATACTATAAAAAATTGCAATTGAGGGTTTCCATCAAGATCAACAAAAGTGTTTTGAAATATACTATAATCTAGCACTTCATTTATAACTTTTGTATGATCAACATAGACCACTGCATTTACAGAAAGAACATTTTTTTTTGCATCATAATAAGCTTCCACGTAAGGCGATATAATCTCTACTGATTTCTTTTTTTTAAATCCGACACGACCAATAGCAGAGGCTTCTTCTGGAGGCGTTATATCTACTCCGGGGGGATCAATAAGCTGGATCTGCCTTTTGGGGGACTTTAAAGTAGTTTTTTCCATGATTTTATTTGTTTAAGGACATTAATAAAATTGTTTTTGGATAAAAATTGCTCTCAACCGATTGAAATCAATAAAAAAGCAATCATTTTTTTACAAATCAAATATATAAATATTTTCTTAATAACTGATTAATTCATTTCGACAAATAACCTAAAAACCAGACAAATAACACATATATTGGAATTATTCAAAAAAAAGCACAAAAAAATCTCATCATTTCTGATGAGATTTTAAAATATAAAGCTACTCTTAGTTTATTCTTTTTTGTCTATAAATTCATAGTACAAAGCTTTAGACAAAAAGTTTGCGTTTTGATAATTAGAAATCAATTCTTCTCTTACCGCTTCTGAATATTTCCCATCTAGATTATTTTTTTCGAAATACTCACGACGTACTTCATCATTAAAGTTTAATCCGCTTAAGAAAACGGGTTCTACTCCTTTATTAACTGAAATATTGTAGTTCGTTATAAGATTTCCCCAGTTCACATAACTGCACAAAAGTATTGTTGCATAGAAATACCAAATCATCTGATTGAAAAGGAAAGCGTTAGTTTTCTGTTTGCTTATTTTTTGAAATGAAATAACTAATCCAATAATGGCTAAAATTAGGAAAGCATATACTCCTAGCCTTTTATAAGTTAAACCATAAAAAGAAACATATTCTGAGTTTTTGATAATGGCACTTATAATCAAAACTACATTTAAAACTAACCAGACTTTTGCTAGTTTTTTTAGAGGAGAAGCTTCTTCATCAAAATTGAAACCTCCTTTAAAATAAAACATAATTACTCCAACTGCCATTAAGATTGAAAAAATAACGGCATTTACGCGTTCATGCGTATCTGAACTTAGATTTGCTTTTTCTACAACTTCAAAAAACTGTTCATAATTATAAGTTCCAATAAAAACCAAAAGCATAATATTTAAAAGAAACAGCGTGATTACGCCACTTTTTCTTTCGAAGTCCAAATCTAAAAATGAAAAAGTACTTTGATTTTTTACTTCAGAAACATTCGTAAAATTATTGCTCAATTTCGGATTGTATTCGTAACAAACCTCTGGAACCCAGTAATTCCAAAAGCTAAAAGAGATGTAAAATCCTAAAATGCACATTGCGATTAATTGCGGCAAGTTGATATCCAATTCATAATCTGTAAATAATGAAGAAAAATGATCACTTCCGAAAGAATAAACGATAAAAAACAATCCAAGAAAAATAACTGGAATAAGAACAAAAGCTACCAATTTTTTAGCAAAATCATTATGGATTTTTCGTTCTGGAAGCCATTGTTTAAAAATAAATACTCGCCCTAAAGAAGTAATTCCGTTTAAGAATATTAACGGAAAAACTTGTATCGTTTTCAGTTCTCCATCTTGTGTTTTGAATTGTAAAATTAGAATTGACAATGCCAAGGCAAAAAACGATGCAGCATCTCCATACCATGCAAAAGCGAAACAAGACAAAATAGAAGTCACTACGAGAACTAAATGTGATCGGTCTACAAACTTCTCCTGAAAGAAATAACTAATTAATAGTGTAAGCAAAACGCCAAAAATAGAAATATTGATTCCAACAGATTCGTTGTAAAAAAGCAGTATAAAAACCGCAGTACAGGCTAAAATAATTTGATGTTTTTTCATGATTGACAGATTTAAAAGTACTTTGTAATTCAAAGTTTTTAGGTAAAAAAATAGAGTTATTTATGATTTCATTAATTTTTCAAGGTACGATAAATGTTCTTTAAAAGCTGCGCGCCCTAAATCGGTTACTTGATAAGAGGTTTTTGGCTTTTTGCCTACGAATTCTTTTTTTACTTCAATATAACCCGCTTTTTCAAGCGCTGAGGAATGACTCGCTAAATTACCATCAGTGATATTCAAAAGCGTTTTCATCTCGGTAAAATCTACCCAGTCGTTAACCATCAGAATAGACATAATACCTAATCTGACACGGCTTTCAAAATCTTTATTTAGTTTATCAATAATTCCCATTGGGTTATTTGTATTTTTTGAACATCACTAATCCGTATGCGATATGTAGAATTCCGAATCCTAAAATCCAGAAAATCAAACCATATCCTATATAAAAAAGCGAAATACATCCTAAAATCAGTTCCGAAAAACCAAGATATTTTACATCAGAAAATGTATATTTTTCAGCATTTATAACAGCTAGTCCGTAAAAAATTAATGTTGACGGTGCCACTAAACCAAAGTGTCCATGATACATTAATGCCAGACAAAATATTCCGCCAGCTACAAGCGGTACTGCTAGATTGAACAGCATTTTTTTTGTTGCCGAAGTCCAAATTGGCAAATTGTATTTTCGGCTTTTTCTAACTGTAAAGAAAGTACCGAATAACAATGCAAAAACCATAATTGTAATTCCGATCCAGAATAATTCTGAAACCAGATTGGTCGAATATAATCTATGCTCATCTTTTAAATAATCCATTCCATTTGCTTTGAACAACTGGTAAACATAGATTCCGCCAATTAAAGCCGAAAGTCCAGCGAAGACTCCCGAAAGTCCGCTTAATGATATAAATCTTGAAGAGCGCTCCATCATGGAACGAATATGTGCTAAATCTTCTTGGTGCTTTTGATTCATAATTAAAGTACTTTGCAGTACAAAGTTATTATTTATTTTGAATTGGCAAATAAAAAAATCATTTTATTTTTAATATTTCGCACCTCTGGGGCTTAAATGGGTGTACTTACATGTTTCTATAAATATTTCATCCCTCTGGGATTCTTCAAATTTTAAAAAAACGAAAATTTGTTATGAAAATGATTGCGTGAGGGATAGAAGCTAGCTACCGAAGTAGCGCGGATAGCCCGACCGTACCGAGATAAGAAGGCGTATATGCGCAAAGTATGTTTGCCTTCTTATCCCGGTACGGTCACGCCCAAATTATAAAACGAAAAAGCCCATTCTTAACGAACAGGCTTTTCTTTTATTATGAGATTTTAAATTAGAACCATCTTCTGCGTTTGAATAAAAATACGCCGAAAGAGGATAGAATAATTGAAATTAAAAGTAGAATCCAGATTCCATATTTACTTTCTTCCAGGCCGTTTGGCACGTTCATTCCGTACAAACTGGCAATTAGTGTCGGGATCATTAAAATGATGGAAATAGAAGTCATCTGCTTCATAATATTGTTCATATTATTTGAGATTACAGATGCGTATGCGTCCATCATTCCGGTTAAGATGTTGTTGTAAATGTTAGCCGTATCTTGCGCCTGATTTAACTCGATTTCAACATCTTCTAGTAATTCCGGATCGTAATTCGCTTTGTGTGCTTTTAAGTTTTTGATTCTTTGAAATAAAACATCATTTGCTTTTAAAGAAGTGATGAAGAATACAAAACATTTTTCGATTTGAAGCAACGCCTGCAATTCTTCGTTTTTGATTGATTTCTCTAAATTATCTTCTGCCAGTTTTATTTTGTGATTGATTTGTTTTAGATATTTCAAATACCAAACGCTTGATGATAAAAGCAATCTCAGCACTAAATTGAAATTATCTTCTATATCGATGCTTTTGCGCTGTGAATAAGCGACAAAATCTTTTATGATTTCAGTTTTATAAAAACTAATGGTAACACATATATCGTCTTTAAAAATGATTCCGAGCGGAACGGTATGAAAAGGAATTTTGACATCGCCACTTTTAATGGGAATGCGCATGATAATCAATGTCCAGCCGTCTTCGATTTCGATACGAGGTCTTTCGTCGATATCTTCAATATCATTATAAAAGGCTTCGGGAATTTGAAGTTCTTCTAATAAGTAATTTTTATCTGATTCTGTTGGAGATTCGATATGAATCCAGCAATTTGAAGTCCATTTTTGGATTTCTACCAATCCGTTGTTGTTTGTGTAAAAGGCTTTCATTTCAAAATACAGGTTTTTAACGCAGCATTTTGAAATTTCAAAAGCTGCTTAATTTAATACTAACGAATAATAATAATCGTCCATTTGGAGAAGTGTGTTTTTTTTTAAGTGGTGCAAAAGTATCCTTTATTTTTAAGAACCGAAACTTTAAACTATTAATTATATATTAAAATGGAATTTTGAGAAGATTTTAAACACATAGAGACATAGATATTCTAATTGTAGAAAAGGCGTTTCACTTTTTTTAAATAAACATAGTAGGAGTTCGAGTAAACTATGTGAAAGAAATTTGTTTCTCTTTTTGTATTCTTTTTTAAGAATTAAATTCTATGTTTCTATGTGTTAAAAAAATAAAAAAGCCTGCTCAATCGAACAGGCTTTATAAATATATTTTGACGCAATTTTATTTATTTCTTGCGCTTCTCATTTTTCTTGCTAAAAGTGTATTTTTAAGCAACATCGCAATTGTCATTGGTCCTACTCCACCTGGAACTGGTGTAATGAATGATGCTTTTTTGCTTACTCCGTCAAAATCAACGTCACCTTTGATTACATATCCTTTTGCGTTTGATGCATCTTCTACACGTGTAATTCCAACGTCGATAACGGTTACTCCTTCTTTTACCATATCGGCTTTTAAGAATTCTGGAACTCCTAAAGCTGTAATGATGATATCTGCATTTTTAGTGAATTCTGCTAAGTCTTTCGTACGGCTGTGCGTTAATGTAACTGTAGAATCACCTGGATTTCCTTTACGGCTCATTAATATACTCATTGGGCGCCCAACGATGTGGCTTCTTCCAATTACAACTGTATGTTTTCCTGCAGTTTCTACTTTGTAACGTTCTAATAATTCCATAATTCCAAATGGCGTTGCTGGAATAAAACTTTCCATTTCAAGAGCCATTCTACCAAAGTTCGTTGGGTGGAATCCATCAACGTCTTTATCAGGATCAATTGCTAATAAGATTTTTTGCTCGTCGATATGTTTTGGCAACGGTAACTGCACAATATATCCATCAAGATTATCATCTTCGTTTAACTCTTTAATTTTAGCAAGCAATTCGTCTTCGGTAATTGTATCCGGCAGACTTACTAAAGTTGAATCGAAACCAATTTCTTGGCATGATTTTACTTTACTTCCTACGTAAGTTAAACTTGCTCCGTTATTTCCAACTAAAACGGCTGCTAAATGAGGCACTTTTCCTCCAGCTGCTTTTATTGATTGAACTTCGGCTGCAATTTCGTTTTTAATGTCGTTAGATGTTTTTTTACCGTCTAGTAGCTGCATTGTTTTGTTTCAAGTTTAAAGTTTCATGTTTCACGTTGTCTGTGAAACTTAATATTTATTGAATTAAAAAAGTTTCAAGTTTTGGTCTCTTAACTTGAAACCTTAAACTTGAAACTTTTTTTTATTTTATCTCGGCATTCCTCCTGGCATACCACCCGGCATCCCTTTCATACCTCCCATCATTTTCATCAGATTTTTTCCGCCTGGGCCTTGCATCATCTTCATCATCTTGCTCATTTGGTCAAACTGCTTCATCAGCTGATTTACTTGCTCGACTTTAGTTCCCGAACCTTTAGCGATTCTGGCTTTTCTTTTTACGTCGATAATGGCTGGTTTGCTTCTTTCTCCCGGCGTCATCGAATAAATGATCGCTTCGATATGTTTGAAAGCGTCATCTTCGATTTCAACATCTTTCATGGCTTTTGAAGCACCTGGTATCATTCCAACCAAGTCTTTCATGTTACCCATTTTCTTCACTTGCTGAATCTGCGTTAAGAAGTCGTCAAAACCGAATTCGTTTTTAGCGATTTTCTTTTGAAGTTTTCTTGCTTCTTCTTCGTCAAATTGTTCTTGAGCTCTTTCAACAAGAGACACAACGTCTCCCATTCCTAAGATACGCTCAGCCATACGTTCTGGATAGAAAACATCGATTGCTTCCATTTTTTCTCCAGTACCAACAAATTTAATTGGCTTGTTTACAATCGATTTGATTGAAAGCGCCGCTCCACCACGAGTATCACCATCTAATTTCGTTAAGATAACTCCATCAAAGTTTAAGATATCATTGAAAGCTTTTGCTGTGTTTACAGCGTCTTGCCCTGTCATAGAGTCTACAACGAACAATGTTTCTTGTGGCTGAATTGCTTTGTGTACACGTGCAATTTCGTCCATCATTTCCTGATCTACTGCCAAACGTCCTGCCGTATCGACGATAACAACATTGAATCCGTTTGCTTTAGCGTGTTTAATTGCATTTTGAGCAATTTCAACAGGATTTTTATTTTCTGGTTCTGAGTAAACCTCAACACCTATTTGATCTCCCACAACATGTAACTGATTAATCGCCGCTGGACGGTAGATATCACACGCTACAAGAAGTGGTTTCTTGTTTTTCTTTGTTTTTAAGAAGTTAGCTAATTTTCCAGAAAAAGTCGTTTTACCAGAACCTTGAAGTCCTGACATCAAAATAACTGTTGGATTTCCTGAAAGGTTTACACCAGCAACGTCTCCACCCATTAATTCGGTAAGTTCGTCTTTCACTAACTTAACCAATAATTGTCCTGGCTGTAATGTTGTTAATACATCCTGACCAATTGCTTTATCTTTTACTCTAGCAGTAAAATCTTTCGCAATTTTAAAGTTAACATCGGCATCAAGTAAGGCACGACGAACTTCTTTTAAGGTATCGGCAACGTTTACTTCTGTAATTTTACCGTGTCCTTTTAATATATGGAACGCTTTATCTAACTTATCACTTAAATTATCAAACATATCATTTTCTTTATATGAAGTGCAAAGATAATCTAATTACATATTTCAGGCAATTTTTATTTAAGTGCATTTTTTGCCAAAAAGTTTGGTTTTGCCACAAAGACACGAAGACACAAAGCTTATTTTTTTTATTCCTTTGAGCAAAAATCATAAAAAAAGGCACAAAGAAAAAACTTTGTGCCTTAGTGCCTTCGTGGCTACATCTTATTAGAACTGGAAATAAATAAACGGCTGTGAACCTGCAACGGCTGTTGCGTAAACAATCCAGTAAACAAATCCTAAGATTATTGCTTTCACTAATAATGGTGTTTTATCGAAAACCGATTTCATTCCGTTGGTGAAAGTTTCTGGTAAGAAATGCCAAACGTATCCGAATAACATTAATCCGAAAACATTTTTGTAACCTAATACAATCGTTTTCCAAAGTTCTGGTTCGAATGTTAATTGTCCAATATTATTGATTACCTGTAAAGCTGTTTCGAAATCTCTTGCGCGGAAAAAGATCCAACAGAAAACCACAAAATGGAATGTGATTAAGATTGAGAAAAATCTCCACAAGAAATTTGGACTCTTATCTTTTTTAGAAGGAAAGAATTCCATGAATATTTTATGAACTGCCAAAGCTAATCCGTGAAGTGCTCCCCAAACTATAAATTGCGCTCCAGCTCCGTGCCATAAACCTCCTAAAAGCATTGTAGTAAACAAGTTAAAATTGGTTACTAAAGTCTGTTTTCTTTTGCTTGAAAGTAAAAATGATAAACAGAAAACTAGAATACTGGCTAACGCCACAATTAAAGGAATTATACTTGTCGTATAGTTTGCCATTCCCCAAAGCAATAATCCAAAGAAGAATAAACTTGGAAATAAATATCCTGCAAAAGAACCTTCACGATTTCCTCCAATCGAAATGTATAAAAAGTCTTTTAACCAAGTCGAAAGTGAAATATGCCATCTTCTCCAGAAATCGGTAATCGAAGTTGATTTGTATGGAGTTCTAAAGTTGGTTGGCAATTTAAATCCAAGCAACAATGCAATACCAATTGCCATATCTGAATATCCAGAGAAATCGCAATAAATCTGAATCGCATATCCGTAAGAAGCCATTAAGTTTTCAAAAGAAGTATAGCTCAATGGTGTATCAAAAACACGGTCCACAAAGTTTACTGATATATAATTTGAGATTACTGTTTTCTTGATTAAACCTCCAATAATCAAAAACAAAGCATTGTTTACATCTTGTCTTGTTAGATTTAATTTTTGATAAATCTGAGGCAAGAAATCTTTTGCGCGAACAATTGGCCCAGCGACTAACTGCGGGAAAAACGATACGAAGAATAAATATTCTATGTAGTTTTTTGTTGGTTTAATTTCTTCTCTGTAAATCTCAATAATATAACTCATCGACTGGAAAGTATAGAAAGAAATTCCAACAGGAAGAAAAACATTATGAAGTGCAAAATTACCCTGAAACATATCATTGTAAGTTACAATCAAAAAGTTCATGTATTTGAAATAGCCCAAAAGTGCCAAATTCAAAATAACACTAATCACCAAGTATAATTTCTTAACTCCGTCTCTGCTTTCTCTATAAATAATCTGGCTCAAACCATAATCTACAACAGACGAAAGCAATAACAGCAGAAAGTAAATTCCACTTGATTTATAATAAAAGAATAATGAGAAGAGAATAACATACGTTAATCTCAAATAAAATGTTTTGCGTAAAAAACCATACACAAAATAGAAAACCAGAAATAAACCTAAGAATAAACCGGTGTTGAATAAAAGTTTTTCGTTAGGATTGTAAACAAACCAACTCTTAACTTGTTCTATTGTAATTGCACCAAAGTTTTGAATGAACCAATTATTAATGCTATCTATTGTTGTCAACTTACTTCTTTAATTTAAAATTATCGTATGTTCTTAAAAACGCCTGAGTAAACAAATTTCCTTGTTTCTCGTATCCTTTTTTTGAATAATGAACCCAATCTGGTCCAATTAATCCTTGTACTTTTAATTGTTTGATGCCACTCATTCCGCCAAACTCATCGTACAAATCCCAAACTGCAAAACCATCTTTTTGAGCTGTCTCAATAATTTCTCTTGCATAATCGTTAATATAATTATTCGGTTTTCTTCTTAGCAGCGATGGCGGCGGCGTCATCACAATTATTGGAGCATTTATATTCTGTGCTTTAATATTGCTGATAAACTCTCTTAATTCTTTGATATAATTTCCAGCATCTAAGTGATCGTAACTTTCATTTGTCCCTAACGAAAAAATAAGCAAATCTGGATGCAACGATTTTAATTGTTCAAAGAATAACGGATATTTATTGTAATCTGAATATTTGGCTCCATTTACTCCAATTCCGCTATAAATAATTCCAGAAGCATCTTTTTCTAAAACAATTCCGTTTAATTCATAATCCTTAGCTTCTTTATTCGGAATCAAGAAAATTCGGCTTAGAGCATTTTCTGAATTATAATAATGTGAATAAGAATCTGATTCTATTGCCAACGGAACAAACTCTGACATAGAAATAGTCTTTTGTTTTGTTTCCTTTGTAGCGATTTTTAACGTTCTTCCCGCACGAATATTATTTGACTTTAGATGATTGTCTCTTTTAATTTCTGCAATCGAAACATCGTATTTGTCTGCAATAGTTCCAAGTACCTCGCCTTTTTTAATTTTATGTGTAATGACTTTTGGCTCTGTCGTCTGAATGGAATTGATTTTAGACGAAATTGCCAAATCGAACATGTTTTGGTTCTGAGGCGTAATAATTTTTATGGTGTTGAATTTATACGATGGATCTTTTACATTCATCTCCATTATAAATCCACCTGTATCTCTCCAAAGTCCAATTCCGCATAATCCAATTGGGTTGTTTTTTACTGGATAAATATTTCGATAACTTTCCCATGTTCTGTTCGATCTAAATCGTTCATTGTAAGATCCGTTTGTTTTGGCCAATTGATAAGGAAATACTAGACCTCTTCCTCCATTTCCAAATTTCTGCTGCAGATTTTTTCTGATTTCATTAGTCATCAAATCGCCTTGAATATGAGAATCGCCAATATGTACAATATTGATTTTTTGATTTTTATTACTTTCATTTTCCTCTAATTTCTTAAAGAAATCTTCTAATACTTTCGCATTATAAATCTGACCATCAGAAGGAACATCAATTTTTGCGGTATCCACTTTTTGAATCATACTTTTAGGTATTGGATGTAGGTCTGTTTTCGGAGTTTTTTCATTTGTTGCAAAAAAAAGACAACAAAAGAAAACAATGAGTTTATTTATCATAAGCTGTCTGTTGTTACTGAAACGGAATCAGGTTTGGCTCTTCTTACTGGTTTTGGTTTAGTTCCTTCAGCATCTCTTTTTTCTCGGAGTTTTTTATACTCTTCGTATCCTTTGTTTAATTGTCCGTACAGCAAATTACCAATTGCTTTTGCTCCACGTTGGTTAAAATGCGTATAATCTTTATTGGCTTTCGCTGGAGTTTCATCAACCCATTTAATCATTGAACCGTCACCTCCCATTAAAGTGTATAAGTTTACAAATCCTGCTTGTGTTTCAAGTGCATAGTGTTTTTGCGCTTTCATTAAAGGAACTACGGCAGAATCGGTTTTCATTTCCATTTCATATTTTGTCGATTTATCTGCTGTCGAAACAATCAAAATTGAAACTCCTGGAAAAGATTCTTTTATTTTGTTAACGGTTTTGGTCATTCCTTTTTCATACCAAGAATAATTTTTAGTTCCGTAATTTAAAACGTTTGTTCCGTAATGAAGGATAATTAAATCGTATTTCAAACTATTATTAAAAGCTCTCATTACGTCAGCATTAAACATCGAAATTGGAAGTCCTGAATTTCCTCTTTGCGAAAAGTTATCCACGTGAACTCCCGCACCATTATCAAAATTAAATCCGTAAATCGGAATTGAATCTGCTTGTACAAAATTTGCTTTGAAAGCTTTCAAGCTTCCAGATGAAACTTTTAATGTATTCACTAAATTATTTGGCGAAAGACTTTTCTTGATGGTATCTTTTCCAATAATAAAATTCACTTTTCCAGTTTTAGCTGAATACCCATAAAATAAGGTTGCATTATCTAAAGAAGTAGAAAATTTGTTAAGACCTGCTTCGTATTGAACCCAAGTCGAATTGGATTTATCATTTGCAAAAAACACATGACCATTCACACCAAAAGGACTTGTTGGTCTTTTTACATTTAAGTAGGATTGTGTTTTCCAGTTTTTAGAATAAGTTGATTTGACAGAACCTCTTGAAGCTGCAGATTCTGAAGTAATAGAAACAAAACCTACTCCATTTCCTCCAAAACGTTCCTGATAATTGGTACGAACGTCCTGAACGATTAAATCACCATCTGTCATCGAATCTCCATAATAAGCGATTCTAACTTTGTTCTGCGGATTTTTTTCCAGCTGATACAATTTCTCATAAAAAGAAATCAGGTATTGATATCCTTTATAATCTTCAAATGTTTCTGCAGGAAATTCGATTCCTTCAGTTTCATCAAAAACAATTTTCTGCTGATTCAGTTTTCTTTCGCTCTCGGCAATACTATCATCATCCAACGAAAGTGAATCTTGGGCAACAGACTCTAAAAGCAAACTATCAATCAATATGTTTTTAGAATCTAATTTACTGTCCGAAAATATTTTATCTGGAAGGATTTGTTTGAATCCAATAAAAGCAACCAATGCCAAAGCAACGATCGCAAAAGACTGAAAAAAATAAGATTTTGTATTCACTTAATAATTATAAAAAATATGAAGAACTGCATTCAAAAATCAAACCAATTAAATAATTGTTAACTTATTGCAGAAAAATTTTGTGCAAAGATAGAATAACATTTTGTTTCTATTTCATTTTAACAAGAAAGTAGAATAAAAAAAAGAGGTTAGATAAATCTAACCTCTAAATCAAAAAAAAAAAATAAAAAAAAAAAAGATAATGATTAAATAAATTTTTAATTTTTTGAATTATAAATATATAAAAAAATAATTT